>JGI24710J26742_10004231_pt1 | contig 11889 bp, 10 predicted proteins | sample BioPla2DNA2_FD_26742 | JGI IMG/M metagenome (IMG submission 26742) | reverse complement strand
CCGGAGAAGGTTGAGATGATCAACAACCGTAAGTCTCCGATTCAGGATGACTATATCGAGAAGTATCTCGCAGAGAAAGAACTGAATTTGACTGCAACGCTGGATGCTAAGACCGCATACGCCGATGCTGATTTTGTTGTCATTGCGGCCCCTACTAACTACGATAGTCACACTCAGCACTTTGACACATCTGCGGTTGAGGCTGTAATCAAGCTGGTGATGGAATATAACCCTAATGCCATTATGGTTATTAAGTCTACGATTCCTGTTGGTTACACCGCTTCTGTGCGTGAGAAGTTCAATAGTAAGAACATTATCTTTAGCCCGGAGTTCCTGCGTGAATCCAAGGCACTTTATGATAATGTCTACCCGAAAGTATCAGTCCGTAAATCGTGGGCTAAAATGACCGAAAAACTCATGGAAAATGAACTTTATGCGGCTTAAAATCCTCGGTTTGGATAGACATATAGGCAATAATGATAAGCTCATTTGAACACGAAAAGCGGGGCATTTGAACACGAAATTGAGAAATGAGAAAGATGATAAAATCATAACTTTTCTGTTTCGGGTAGGGATAAGTGAGAAAGACATTTGACAGGAAATAGGAGATATTTCGAGATTAGGAGAGGACATTCGGGTCTGAAAAGTACATAAAACGTAGGATTTGCAAGGAAATTATAGAGGTTTATGTAGTTTTCAGAGTCGAGTGAAGGTGAAAGAAGCCGAGGGAAATCGCGAGAATCTGAAAAAAGCTGAATGAGTATTGGAAAATAGTTTATCCGAAAAGAATTATTGAGAGAATACTTTGTCAGATAGTGGGTAGGTTTACCCGAAGAGATTTAGTTGGAGAAAATGGATGAAATGTCCCTGTTGATTTTTCAGAGTATTCATCTGCCAACCCAGAGCACGGAAAAATCAGAGTTCAGGGTGATACTTAATCGCTTCATAACACCAACGAAAGTGGGGCTTTTTTCCATGTTTTCAGGGAAAACGCTGGAAAAGTTCGCAGGGGTCGAAACTATATTGCTGATTTCGGTTCATAGATAAGGCTCGGATGGCTGAAAAACGGCTATTTTGCTTCCATGTTCTGGGTTGGCGGAAGCATCAGAACCTTAAATCACAACTCACACAATCCTCAGGCTCGTGTTTTTCAGGAGATTTGGAGAGTATGAGGAAGCATAGAAAGCCATTAAGAGGCGTGTTAGAAAGAAAGACAGTCGGAAAACAGGGTTTTTTGCTGGAAAAGTTCGTTGGGGTCGATGGGGAAAATGTGGTTGATGAGTGTTCTGGGGTGGCAGATGCATCAGGACGATTTCCTGTTCTGGGTTGGCGCAGGTGACAGTTATAGATATACAGACAGGCACAGCCTGAAAATATAAATACGCCGGTAATTCCGGCAGAAGAGGTAATAAACATATGTGCGGAATCGTTGGATTCGTCGGTCATCATCAGGCCGCACCTATTCTTTTAGATGGATTAAGCAAACTTGAATATCGTGGTTACGACTCAGCTGGATTGGCTGTTCGAGATGGTCAGGAAATGGCACAGGTCGTTAAGGCAAAAGGTAGACTGAAAGTTCTGTCTGAAAAAACCGACGGTGGTAAAGCTACCAAAGGTACTTGTGGTATTGGCCATACTCGTTGGGCGACTCACGGTGAGCCGAGTCAGAAAAATGCACATCCGCATGTTTCTGGTAACTGCACTGGCTCTGGATCTGGAGCAGTGGAGAGTTTAGTTGTGGGTGTCCACAACGGTATTATTGAAAATTACGCCGAGTTGAAGGAGAAACTGCTGAAAAATGGTTATTCTTTCTACTCTGCTACAGATACTGAAGTTTTAATCAAGCTGGTTGATTACTACTACAAGAAATATAACCTGGGTCCTATTGATGCCATTGCAAAGACGATGGTTCGAGTGAGAGGTTCTTATGCTCTTGAAGTTATGTTCAAGGACTATCCGGGTGAGATTTGGGTTACCAGAAAAGACAGTCCGATGATTATCGGTGTGGAAGATGGCGAATCTTATGTGGCTTCCGATGTTCCGGCAATCCTGAAGTACACAAAGAATGTTTATTACATCCAGAATCATCAGATGGCCCAGATCAAGGAAGGCGAAGTTCATTTCTTCGACCTGAACGGTGATGAGGTTCAGAACAAGCTGGTTGAGATTAAGTGGAGTGCAGAGGCTGCTGAGAAGGGTGGCTATGAGCATTTCATGATGAAAGAAATCCATGAGCAGCCGAAAGCTGTGGGTGACACGCTGAGAGGCGTGTTAAAGGGTGATGTGATTGATCTCGGAGAGATGGGACTCAGCGATGAGGAAATCAGAGAAGTTGAGGGCATCACAGTAGTCGCTTGTGGCTCTGCTTGGCATGTCGGAAAGGCAGGTCAATATGTGATGGAAGATCTGGCGGAACTGCCGGTGAGAGTGGAACTTGCGAGTGAGTTCCGTTATAGGAAACCACTGTTAAGTAAGAAGACGCTTGTCATCGTTATCTCTCAGTCAGGTGAAACAGCTGATAGCCTGGCAGCTCTGAGACTTGCCAAGGAGAAAGGCTGTAAGACTTTAGGAATCGTTAATGTGGTGGGTAGCAGCATAGCTCGCGAAGCTGACTCAGCTTTCTACACATTGGCCGGTCCGGAGATTGCAGTTGCTACAACCAAAGCTTATTCAGCACAGCTGATGGCGATGTATTGCCTGGCTCTGCAGTTTGGTAAGGTTCGAGGAACTGTTGGTGATGAGGAGTATAGCAGACTCATAACTGAGCTGCAGACCATCCCGGAAAAGATAGAAAAAATACTGGGCGACAAAGAGAGAATCCAGTGGTTTGCATCTAAATATGCGAATGCTAGAGATGTGTTCTTTGTTGGACGTGGTATTGACTATGCTGTGTGCCTTGAGGGTAGCCTCAAGCTGAAGGAGATCAGTTACATACATTCTGAGGCTTACGCAGCAGGCGAATTAAAACATGGAACAATCAGTTTGATCGAAGATGGAACATTGGTTATTGGTGTTCTGGCTCAGTCGGAACTGTATGAGAAAACAGTTTCTAATATGGTTGAGTGTAAAGCCAGAGGAGCTTATCTCTGTGCAGTAACAAGTTACGGAAATTACGCTATTGAAGATATCGCTGATTTCGTGACTTACGTACCGAAGGTAGATGAGAGATTTATGGCTAGCTTGGCGGTGATCCCGCTTCAGTTGTTGGGCTACTACGTTTCAGTGGCTAGAGGACTTGATGTTGATAAGCCGAGAAACTTGGCGAAGTCAGTGACGGTGGAATAATGGTAGCGAACGATGAAGAGACCGGATTTATATAGATATAAACAAGAAAAGAGGAAACACATGGTTAACGTTGATCTGAAAGGAAAAACAGTTTTTGTCACAGGAGCAGCAGGATTTATTGGCTCAAATTTGGTATTGCGTCTGTTCAAAGACGTAGACGATATCGCGATTGTTGGTATCGATAATATGAACGACTACTATGACGTGGCATTAAAGGATTATAGATTGGAGCAGATTGAAAAGAACGCTCCGGCTGGTAAGTGGTTTTTCGTTAAGGGCGACATTGCAGACAAGCCAACCATTACAGAAATTTTTGATACATTCAAACCTGCTGTAGTTGTTAACTTGGCAGCACAGGCAGGTGTTAGATATTCCATCCAGAATCCTGACGCATACATTCAGTCCAATCTGATTGGATTTTATAACATTCTGGAAGCATGCCGTCACAATTCTGTTGAGCATCTGGTATATGCTTCTAGTTCCAGCGTATATGGTGGAAACAAGAAAGTTCCGTTCAGTACAGATGATAAGGTAGATAATCCGGTATCTCTGTACGCAGCAACAAAGAAGAGCAACGAGCTGATGGCTCATGCCTATTGCAAGCTCTATAACATTCCGTCCACTGGTCTGAGATTCTTCACAGTTTACGGACCTGCTGGTAGACCTGACATGTTCTACTTTGGAGCAACTCAGAAGCTGGTAAAGGGAGAGACAATCCAAATCTTCAATTACGGTAATTGCAAGCGTGATTTCACTTACATCGATGATATTGTTGAAGGTGTTATCCGTGTAATTCAGGGTGCACCAGAAAAGAAGAACGGAGAAGATGGATTGCCTATTCCTCCATATGCTGTGTACAACATCGGCGGTGGTACTCCTGAGAATCTACTTGATTATATCAACACACTGCAGGAAGAGCTGGTTAGAGCAGGTGTTCTGCCGGAAGACTATGATTTCGATGCTCACAAGGAACTGGTTGGTATGCAGCCAGGGGACGTTCCGGTTACTTATGCAGATTCCGAAGCACTTGAGAGAGATTACGGTTTCACACCTAAAATTGGCATTCGCGAAGGTTTAAGAACATTCGCTGAATGGTACAAAGAGTTTTATCAGGTGTAAGAAGTATAGAAAAATAACAAACCCGACCACACAACTGTGGCCACTATATATTAGCCCCGTGTGGGAGAGGAGAAATTGATTTATGAGAAATTTTGAGGACTTAAAGATTGCGGTCGCTGGAACCGGCTATGTTGGCCTTTCTATTGCAACACTTTTAGCACAGCATCATCATGTCACTGCTGTGGATATCATTCCTGAGAAGGTTGAGCTGATTAATAACAGAAAGAGCCCTATTCAGGATGAGTATATCGAGAAGTACTTAGCAGAGAAGAAATTGGATCTGGTTGCAACCATCAATGCAGAGGAAGCTTATACCGATGCAGACTTTGTTGTTATCGCTGCACCTACAAACTACGACAGTAAGAAAAACTTCTTTGATACATCCGCGGTAGAAGCCGTAATCAAGCTTGTTATTCAGTACAATCCGGAAGCAATCATGGTAATTAAGTCCACCATTCCGGTTGGATACACCGCTTCTGTCCGCGAGAAGTTCCACTGCGACAATATTATCTTCAGCCCGGAGTTCCTGCGTGAATCCAAGGCACTTTATGATAATTTGTATCCTTCGCGTATCATTGTGGGCACTGATATTGAGAATGTAAGACTGGTAAAGGCTGCTGAGACTTTCGCTAAACTCCTGCAGGAAGGTGCAATCAAGGAAAATATCGATACTCTGTTTATGGGATACACCGAAGCAGAGGCTGTAAAACTTTTTGCAAATACTTATCTGGCTCTTCGTGTTTCTTATTTCAACGAACTTGATACCTATGCTGAGATGAAAGGCCTGAATACACAGCAGATCATCAATGGCGTGTGCCTGGATCCTCGTATCGGTACTCATTATAACAATCCATCCTTCGGTTATGGTGGATATTGCCTGCCTAAGGACACGAAGCAGCTTCTGGCTAACTACGCAGATGTTCCTCAGAATATGATGTCCGCAATCGTTGATTCTAATAGAACCCGTAAAGATTTCATCGCTGATCGTGTTCTTGAAATCGCTGGTGGTTATGAGTCCAACGACTCTTGGGATAGCAGTAAAGAGGGAGAAGTTGTAGTTGGCGTATACAGACTGACTATGAAGAGCAACAGCGATAATTTCCGTCAGAGTTCTATCCAAGGCGTAATGAAGCGCATCAAAGCAAAGGGCGCAACCGTGATCATCTACGAGCCAACCCTCAAAGATGGAGAGAAGTTCTTCGGCAGCGTCGTTGTAAATGATCTGGAAGAGTTCAAGAAGCAGAGTCAGGCTATTATTGCTAACCGATACGACAGTTGTCTGGATGACGTTATTGAGAAGGTTTACACAAGAGATATTTTCAAGAGGGATTAATTCCGAGGAGCAAAGTAATGGAGAGAGTGCAGCATGTATTTCTCGTCGGAGCCAAATCTTTAGGTGCTTATGGCGGGTATGAGACGTTCATCAACAAGTTAACAGAGTATCACCAGAATGATACCAGAATAAAATATCATGTGGCCTGTAAGGCCAACGGTCAGGGAGCAATGGATCCTGCCAAGACAGAGGGTGCTGTTATTACTTCTCCGACTTCTTTTACATACCATAATTCCGAATGTTTTCAGATTAGCATTCCGGAGAAACTTGGTCCTGCTCAGGCTATTTATTATGACTGCAGAGCAATGGCTGAGTCTATAAAAATCATTAAGGCACAGAAAATCAAGAATCCGATCGTGTATGTCATGACTTGCCGTATTGGACCGTTCTTTGGAAAGTATGTGAAACAGATTCATAAGCTTGGCGGCAGGGTTTATCTCAATCCAGACGGACATGAGTGGAAGCGTGCTAAGTGGAGCAAGCCGGTAAGAGCTTACTGGAAAAAGAGCGAAGAGCTGATGGTTAAGCAGAGCGATTTAATTGTCTGCGACTCCATCAATATCGAGAAATACATTAAGAAGAGTTACGGCGTGGATAACACCACATTTATTGCTTATGGTGCAGAGACAAGAAAGTCTGTTGGTGCCGAAGAAAGATATGCTAAGTGGCTTGAAGAGAAAGGCCTTCGTGATGAAGAGTTTTATATTGTTGTAGGTAGATTTGTACCGGAAAACAATTACGAGACAATGATCCGAGAGTTTATGAAGAGCCATAGTACAAAGGATTTTGCAATCATCACAAACTCTGATGAGAAGTTCTTGGAGGAGCTTGATAAGAAGCTTGGCTTCAAGAAGGATAGCAGAATCAAATTTGTGGGTACTGTTTATGATCAGGAACTTCTGATGAAGATCAGAGAGCAGGCATATGCTTATTTCCACGGTCATGAAGTAGGTGGTACCAATCCAAGTCTGATTGAAGCACTGGGAAGCACTGAATTAAATCTGCTGCTGAAGGTTGGTTTCAATCAGGAAGTTGGCCTGAAGTCAGCATTGTATTGGACGAAAGAAGATGGCAACTTGGCACAGCTCATTGATAAGGCTGATGCAATGAAGCCTGAAGATAGATTAGCACTTGGTGTTAAGGCTAAAGAGAGAGTTAGAAACGCATACAGCTGGCAGTTCATCTGTGACAGATATGCGGAAGAGTTTTTGAGATAAGTGGTTAGGTAACCACAGATAGTTACAGATAGTTAACGGCAGATTGGCCGGATAAAAGATATGAAAACAGAAATGAGGAACCAGAAATGAAAGGTATTATTCTTGCCGGTGGATCCGGAACTAGACTTTATCCATTGACTAAAGTTACGTCAAAACAGCTTTTACCTATTTATGACAAACCGATGATTTATTATCCGATGTCTGTTTTGATGAATGCTGGAATTAGAGATATTCTGATCATTTCTACACCTCAGGACACTCCAAGATTCCAGGATCTTCTTGGGGATGGACATCAGTTTGGTGTAAATCTGCAGTATGCAGTTCAGCCTTCTCCTGATGGATTGGCGCAGGCTTTCATTATCGGAGCAGAGTTTATTGGTGATGATACTGTGGCTATGGTACTTGGAGACAATATTTTTGCAGGACATGGTTTGAAGAAAAGACTGCGTGCAGCCGTTGAAAATGCTGAGAATGGCAAGGGAGCTACAGTATTCGGCTATTACGTAGATGATCCGGAGAGATTCGGTATCGTTGAGTTCGATAAGAATGGAAAAGCTATTTCTATCGAAGAAAAGCCGTCTAAGCCGAAAAGCAATTACTGCGTAACTGGTTTGTACTTCTACGATAACCGTGTTGTGGAGTATGCAAAAAACCTGAAGCCTTCAGCTCGTGGCGAACTGGAGATTACTGATTTGAACAGAATCTATCTGGAAGATGGAACACTGAACGTTGAACTTCTCGGTCAGGGCTTTACATGGCTTGATACAGGTACACATGAAAGTCTTGTAGATGCTACGAATTTTGTAAAGACTGTGGAGACACATCAGCACAGAAAGATTGCATGCCTTGAAGAAATTGCTTATCTCAACGGTTGGATCAGCAAGGAAGAGGTTCTTGAAGTATATGAGGTTCTGAAAAAGAACCAGTATGGCCAGTATCTGAAAGACGTTCTGGATGGTAAGTACCTGGAGCATCTGTATTAATAAAAGGATAAAGGATATAGAAATGAAAGCGATTGAAACAAAGATTCCGGGAGTTCTCATTGTAGAGACGGATGTGTTTGGTGATCATAGAGGATATTTTACTGAAACTTATAACAAGCCGAAGTATGAAGCATTAGGTATTACAACGGAATTCGTGCAGGATAATATGTCATTTTCTGCACAGAAGGGAACGTTGAGAGGATTACATTGGCAGAATCCTCCATACGCACAGGCTAAATTGGTGTCTTGCACTAAGGGCGCTGTTATTGATGTGGCTGTTGATATTCGTAAAGGCAGTCCGACTTTCGGACAGTGGGTATCCGTTGAGCTTACAGCTGAGAACCATAGACAGTTCTTCATTCCGAGAGGGTTTGCACACGGTTTCCTGACGCTGACTGAGGACGTGGAGTTCAGATATAAGTGTGACAATGTCTACAACAAGGCCTCAGAGGGTGGCATGAGATACGATGCACCTGAGGTTAATGTTGATTGGGGGAGCCTGTTAAACGGTATTGAGCCCGTATTGAGTGAGAAAGACATGAAGGGACCTACACTCGATACTTCTGACAATCAATTCATTTACAACGAAAACTGCTAATTAATGGAGAATAGAAAGATGAGTAAGACAATTCTTGTTACCGGTGGTGCCGGATTTATTGGTAATTGCTTTTGCAAATTACTTTTAGATGAGAGACCTGAATATAGAGTAATCAATGTGGATGTTTGCACCTATGCTGCTAATCCTTCCACGATTGAAGAGGAACTGAAGAACCCGAACTACAAGTTCTATAAGACCGACATCAGAGATAGAGAAGCTATCGAGAAGATCTTCGAAGAAGAGAAGCCGGATGTTGTGGTCAATTTCGCTGCAGAGTCTCATGTAGACCGTTCCATCACAAATCCTCAGATTTTCCTGGAGACCAACATTCTGGGAACAGCTGTGTTAATGGATGCATGCCGTAAATACGGTATTGAGAGATATCATCAGGTTTCTACCGATGAGGTATATGGAGATCTCCCTCTGGACAGACCTGACCTGTTCTTCCATGAGGATACTCCTCTGCACACTTCTTCTCCTTACTCTACTTCTAAGGCATCTGCAGACCTTCTTGTTCTTGCATATCACAGAACCTACGGTCTGCCTGTAACGATTTCTCGTTGCTCCAACAACTATGGTCCTTATCAGTTCCCGGAGAAGTTGATCCCTCTGATGATTCACAATGCTACTCATGACAAGCTTCTTCCTGTTTACGGCGAAGGTCTGAATGTTCGTGACTGGTTGTATGTAAAGGATCACTGCTACGGTATTCTTGCTGTTATTGAAAAAGGCAGAGTAGGCGAGGTTTACAACCTTGGTGGACATAACGAGAAGGCTAACATCGAGATTGTTAAAATCATTCTCGACAAGCTCGGAAAGCCTGAGAGTCTCATCACACATGTTGGTGATCGTCACGGTCATGATCAGAGATACGCAATTGATCCGGCTAAGGCTATGGCAGAACTTGGATGGGCTCCTACCACTATGTTCAAGGATGGCATCGTCCTGACCATCGACTGGTATCTGTCCGAAGAGGGCAAGAAGTGGACTGAAGAGTGCACGTCTGGTGAGTACATGAAATGGATTGAGAAGAACTATAAGGAGCGCAATTAATTATGAAGTTCTTTGTAACCGGCGTTAACGGTCAGTTGGGCCATGACGTTATGAATGAATTGAATAAACGTGGTCACAAAGGCGTAGGATCAGACATTGCACCCGCATATGCAGGAATTACTGATGGGTCTGCCGTTACCGTTATGCCTTATGTTGGCCTTGATATTACAGATAAAGATGCGGTTGAAAAGGCTATCTCTGAAATTAAGCCGGATGCGGTGGTTCATTGTGCAGCATGGACTGCTGTAGATATGGCAGAAGATGATGACAAGGTTGAGGCTGTTAGAAGAGTAAATGCCGGTGGTACACAGAATATTGCAGATGTCTGCAAGAAGCTGGACTGCAAGATGCTGTATCTGAGTACAGACTATGTGTTTGATGGTCAGGGTACAGAACCTTGGCAGCCAGACTGCAAAGATTACAAGCCTCTGAATGTTTATGGTCAGACTAAACTGGAGGGCGAACTTGCCGTTTCGAATACTTTAGAGAAATACTTTATCGTTCGTATCGCTTGGGTATTTGGACTGAATGGTAAGAACTTCATCAAGACCATGATTAACGTAGGTAAGACCCATGATGAAGTAAGAGTAGTAAACGACCAGATTGGCACACCGACCTATACATTCGATTTGGCTCGTCTGTTAGTCGATATGTGCGAGTCCGAGAAGTATGGCTATTATCATGCTACCAATGAGGGCGGATATATCAGCTGGTATGACTTCTGTGTGGAGTTCTATAAACAATATGGACTCACCACTAAGGTTACTCCAGTCACAACAGAAGAGTACGGTCTGAGCAAAGCAGCTAGACCAAGTAACAGCAGACTTGATAAGAGCAAGTTGGTGGAGAATGGTTTTGAGCCGCTTCCAACCTGGCAGGATGCTGTTAAGAGATATTTAATTGAGGCAAATCTGTAAAACAGATTTATGTATGCTTTTTGAAAAACGGAGGAGAAAAAAACATGTCTTTGTACGAGAAACTTGTTAATGGTGAAGAGAAGCTTGCTTTAGTCGGATTGGGATACGTTGGAATGCCGATCGCTGTAGCATTTGCAAAGAAAGGATTAAAAGTTGTTGGTTTTGACCTTAACAAGGCAAAGATCGATTTATATAAGGCTGGTGTGGATCCTACATTAGAAGTTGGTGATGAGGTTATTAAGAACACATCTGTAGAGTTTACTTCTGATGAAACTTCCTTGCGCGAAGCAAAGTTCATTATTGTTGCAGTTCCTACCCCAGTTAATACTGACCACACTCCTGATTTAACTCCAGTTATTGGAGCTTCTGAAATCGTGGGCAGAAATATTACTAAGGGTAGTATTGTTGTTTACGAGTCTACCGTATATCCGGGATGCACAGAACATGTTTGTATTCCTATTCTTGAGAAAGAGTCAGGCCTGAAGTGTGGAGTTGATTTCAAGATCGGTTATTCTCCAGAGCGAATCAATCCTGGTGATAAGGTACATCGCCTTGAGAACATTCATAAGATTGTATCTGGTTGCGATGAGGAGTCTCTTGAGGAAATCAAGAATGTTTATGACATTGTAATTGAAGTAGGAACTCATCCTGTTTCTAATATGAGAACTGCAGAAGCAGTAAAGGTTGTTGAAAATAGCCAGCGTGATATCAATATCGCATTCATGAACGAGCTTGCTATGGTATTTGATCGAATGGATATTGATACTAACGAAGTTGTAGATGGTATGAATACTAAGTGGAACGCACTTGGATTTAGACCGGGTCTTGTTGGTGGTCATTGTATCGGTGTTGACCCTTACTACTTTACCTATGAGGCAGAGAAATTAGGTTATCACAGCCAGATTATCCTGAACGGACGTATTGTGAATGACAGCATGGGCGGATATGTTGCTGATTGCGCAGTAAAACAAATGATTGCAGCAGGACAGGCACCTAAGAAATCAAAAGTTGTAATTCTTGGCCTTACTTTTAAAGAGAATTGTCCAGATACTAGAAACAGTAAGGTTGATGATATTATCAAGCAGCTTAATACATACGGAATTGAGCCAGTTGTTGTTGATCCTTGGGCAAGCGAAAGAGACGCAATGCATGAGTATGGAGTAACACTTACAAAGATGGAAGAGGTTGGCGATGCCGATTGTGTCATTGTAGCTGTTGCACACAATGAATTCCGAGCACTTACTCTTGAGCAGATTAAGGGATTGTTCAAAGAATGCAGTGATGCCGAGAAGGTTCTAATTGATGTGAAGGGCCTTTACAAGGTTGACGAATTGAAAAAATCCGGACTGAGATATTGGAGATTGTAAATTGTAGACAAATAAAG
>JGI24710J26742_10004230_pt1 | contig 11890 bp, 9 predicted proteins | sample BioPla2DNA2_FD_26742 | JGI IMG/M metagenome (IMG submission 26742) | reverse complement strand
CTAAAACGTCGATTTCATGCGGCCTCCCTTAGGGGCTCCTGTGGGTCTCCTTTGGGATCGACAAGTAACCCAAAGAAAACCCAAGGGTTACGCAAACGAGACCCAAGGAAATCCGAGGGGAGGTCAACCTGGGCCCAAAAGCAATAGTTTTGCAAACAGCAGATTTGGGTCAAATAAAAAAGACCCCTTAACGGGTCTGAAAATGAGGTGGAATTAACGGTGATTTTCCGTTGCTTTCCGGCCTGTCGTCACCTCAAGTCGGCGAGCGAGCAGTTCCTTAAGCGTTTCTTTTCAGCAAATCCCTCAAGTCTGAAGCTCTTAGGCACACGAGGTCACGCAGCTTGAAATTCTCTTCGCGCACCAGCATCATGGTGTAGGCGCATCCAAAAACGAAGTAGGAGATGGAGGATGCCACGGCTGCGCCGTTGATGCCCCACAGCCGGATCAGGGGATAGTTTAGGATGCAGTTCAGAGCCAGAGTGATGGAGGTCAATTTCAAGTGTACCTGCGGTTTGCCCGTGGTGAAGAAATATGGTGTTGCCACCCTGGCCAATGAGGCAAAGACCACTCCCGGCATCAGGATGAGCGTGCTGTAAATCGCTGCGGTAAAATCCTTTCCATATACGAAGGGGATGGCAAAAGAGGCAGGAACAGCCACCAAAGCCAAAGCTATGCAGACATAGAGGGTGAGCTTGAAGGTTTTGGCCATGGTTACGGAGCCGGCCTGCTCGTCCTCGGTGTTGTAAAGCCTCGCTATGAGGGCTGTGGTGATGCTGGTGGGCACCATGAACATCAGCTCGCTCAAGGTAACAGAAAGCGTGTAAATGCCGAGCTGAGCATTGCCTAACATGGCATTGATATACAGCTGATCCACCCTGAGGTGAAGGTAGTGAAATGCTGAAGCCAAAAAGATGATGAAACCATAGGCATATTCACGCTTGATCAGGCTCCAATCCCAGCGGAATTTGACGCCCTTCTTGAGGCCAATGTGCAAGACTATCGCATTCAATGCCGTCGTGGCAACTGTCACCCAGTAAAAATAGCCGGCATTGAGGATGCCAAGGACGATGATGGCTGCGGATTTGAGGAGGAAGACGCTGATATTGAGCCTGTTTACACGGCGGATCTGCTCGTTGGCAATATACCACGAATAGTTGTTGGTATAATAAAAGGTGGAGATCACCAGGCTCAAGCCGCCCAAAACCCAGCTCACGGGGTAGTCAGGGAGGATGAGCCCGAGCTTTTTCAGCGTCAAAACCACTAAGGCGATAACGAGGAAGATCAGGGTCAAAAAGGTGCTATTTACATAGTATAGATGCTCTGCGGGTATCTTTTTGCGCTTGTAAAAATACATCACCGAGTTGTTGAGGCCCAGGTGCCCATAAGTGCCCAAGAGGGTGAAGATTAGGACGATGTAAGTAACGTAACCTTGCCCCGCCGGGCCCAAGACCCTGGCGATGAAGATACTGCAGACAAAGCCCAGCACCAAATGCAGGATTTGGTTGATGAGGTTGCTGGTGATATTGGCCTTATAGCTCATAACTTATGCGCACAATGAGCTGTGCGTGGATGTCTCTGCTTATTATCAAAACCTGTGGTCATCAAAGGAGGGCTGATAAGCGCTTGTTCCGATCCAAGAAGTAATAATGTAACCCCATGGTAATCATTCAAATAGCTCCGTCTGCGCACTGGTTGGGGAGATGCCGAAGTGCGAGTAAGCCTTGTGAGTGGCGCGCCGACCCTGGGGGCTGCGATCCAAAAATCCTTGCTGCACCAGATAGGGTTCCAGTAATTCCTCGATCGTGCCTGCATCCTCGCCTATCGCTGTGGCTAAGGTTTTGACGCCGACGGGGCCGCCTCTGTAGTTTTCTATGATCGTGAGCAGCAGGCGTTTATCCATCTCGTCGAGGCCGGCGTGATCCACCTGCAACATCTCCAGAGCCGCATCGGCAATATCTTTGGTGATGATGCCGTCTCCCATGATCTGGGCATAATCCCTCACTCTTCTGAGCAGACGGTTGGCGATGCGGGGCGTACCACGAGAGCGTTTTGCCATCTCCAAAATGCCTTCTTCCTCGGTGGGCATATCCAGGATATGTGCGCTGCGCTCGATGATCTGGCAGATGGAATCGAGGTCGTAATAATCCAGCCTCAATACTATGCCAAAGCGGTCTCGCAGCGGAGGCGTCAGCAAGCCGGCTCTGGTGGTGGCGCCAATCAGCGTAAATGGCTCCAAGTCTATCTTTAGGGTGCGTGCGCTGGGCCCGCTATCCAGGATAATTTCCATCTTGAAGTCCTCGATGGCGGGGTAGATATACTCTTCGATCACGTGCGAAAGCCTGTGGATTTCGTCGATGAAAAGCACTTCATGGCTTTGGATATTGGTGAGGATGCCGGCCAAATCGCTGGGTTTTTCCATCACGGGGCCACTGCTCACGGTGATGTTTACGCCCAGTTCTTTGGCGATAATCTGGGCCAGAGTGGTTTTGCCCAACCCCGGGGGGCCATAAAGGAGAACGTGATCCAGAGGTTCCCGCCTGAGCTTGGCAGCCTGGATGGAGATGTCCAATAGCTGCTTGATGTGGCTTTGACCGATGAATTCCTTGAGGGTTTTGGGCCTCAGGGCGCGGTCAAACTCCCTGTCCTGTGCAGTTTCTATGGGATCGTTAAAGCGTTGTAGCATATTTATTTGTCTTTGCTGTAGGGTGGGATTACGATGGGGTCTTCCAGATGCTTGATCAGATATGAGCCTTCGGGAATCTCCTCTTCCCATTCCTTGATCTGGCCCGTCTCTTTGTGCGTGAGCCTGAAGTGGATGATCTCGCCCGGGTGCCAGTGAAATTTGAAGTTGCCCAGCTGCAGCTTGGCGACCACGGTGAAGGGGAATTTGATGCCGTCGCCCACCTGGCTCACGGCCAAATGGTGAACGGTATGTGTGTCCGTGCTCAGCAGGTCAAAAGGACGGTCTGTGATCCAGGCTTCCAGGAGATATTCCGGTGCAGAGACCTTGTCAAGCCAGGTTACAAAGGGCAGCTTGCCGTTGTCCAGGACGAGCTTTTGCACATACATCCTGGGTATCTTGGGCTGCGCAAAGAGTGCTGATGCCAAGATCAACAACAGCAGGCAGATAAGAGCGTGTTTTGTCTTCATGATGAGCCTCTTCCTACCTGATCTTGCCCAAGAGCTTCATAAACTGCAGGCGCCATACCATCCAAACTGCTTCCCAGACAATCTGTTTGGACATCTTGGAGACGCCGCCAATCCGCTCGGTGAAGACGATCGGGACTTCCTTGATGCGGAAGCCTTTCACCCAGGCACGGAAATTCATCTCCACTTGGAAGGAATAGCCGTCGGAGAGTATTTCTTTGAGGTTGATGCTTTCCAATACCTTGCGGCGGAAACACTTGAAGCCTGCGGTGGGGTCTTTGATGGGCATCCGCGTGATGACTTTGACATACTTGGAGGCAAAATAGCTGATCAGCAGACGCTTGAAAGGCCAATTGATGATGTTTACGCCATGGACGTAACGGGAGCCGATCACGAGGTCGTTGGTCTTTGCCGCTTCCAAAAGGCGCGGCAGGTCGTTGGGGTTGTGTGAGAAATCGGCGTCCATCTCCAGGATGTATTCATAGCCGTTGGCCAAGGCATATTCAAAGCCTTTCACGTAGGCGGAGCCCAGGCCCAGCTTGCCGCTGCGCTCGATGAGCTTGATCCTGTCGTTGTCTTCCATGGCTTTCTTTACCACATCTGCAGTTCCGTCCGGAGAATTGTCGTCGATGATCAGGATGTCTATGCTTGGGTCTTGGCCCAGCACGGCCTCAATCATCCTGGCGATGTTTTCGATTTCGTTGTAGGTGGGTATGATTACTAAAGCTTTCATTTCTTCTTATCCAAATTGTTCTTTAAGAGCTGAGCCTCGGGCACTTCCCTAAATGGTTTGGCGGGGCTGCCCAGGTGGATCATCTCAGATTGGGCATCCTTGGTGAGCACCGCTGCAGCAGCAACGGCGGCATCAGGATGCAATACTTTGCCCGGTAAAATGGTGGCTGCCGCTCCGATGCGGGAGCCGGTCTTCATGGTAACGCCCTTGAAATGATTGAAGCGTTCGGGGTCTCTGGCCATATAATTGTCGTTTGAGGTGACTACGCCGGGCGCCACAAAGCAGTAGTCTTCCACCTCGGAATAAGCTGTGATATAACAGTTTGTCTCAAATTTGTTGCGGCTGCCGATGGTGACGAAGTTCTCAATCGCCACGTTGCGGCCGATGATATTCAGGTCGCCAATCTTCACGTTTTCACGGATAGTCGCCAGATCCGCAATCAGGTTGCGCTCGCCAATCTCGCATTGGCAGTAGATGACGACGTTGGCGCCGATCTGACAAAATGAGCCGATNACAGCGGGCTTGAGGTCTGTGGGNACTTTGAAAATGCTCCGCGGTGAGGAAAGCGGCTTCTTGCCGATGATNACGTTGTCGTCCATCCTCACAGCTTCGCCNATCCGGCTGCCGGCGTGGATCACCACGTTGTTGCCAATCAAGCAGCCATCACCGATGACCACGTCTTCCATGATCACCACATTGTGGCCCAAGGTTACGTGGTCTGTGGGTACTTTGAAAATGCTCCGCGGTGAGGAAAGCGGCTTCTTGCCGATGATCACGTTGTCGTCCATCCTCACAGCTTCGCCGATCCGGCTGCCGGCGTGGATCACCACGTTGTTGCCAATCAAGCAGCCATCACCGATGACCACGTCTTCCATGATCACCACATTGTGGCCCAAGGTTACGTTGTTTCCCAGTTTTGCACTGGCGTCTATATAGCGATTCATAAAACCTCCACTCATTAGGTCAACTATTTTATGGACAAGAATTAAGGCAAGGAAAAAATGTATCCAAAGCCAAAAAAGGAGTTTTGACTTGTTGAATTACCTCGATTCTTTCCTCAAGCAGCTTGCCCTGGAGGGTAAATCTGCTCACACCGTAAAGGCTTATCGTACAGATATCTTACAGCTCTATGAAGTGCTGAAGGAACTGACGCCTGAGCCGGAGGTGGATGTGACCAAAATCACTGAGCAACATATACGCCTCTATATGCGCAAGGTGCACGATAATAATACCTCCAACCGGTCGCTTTCCCGCAAAACTTCTGCGCTGAACGCCTTTTTCCTGTATCTGAAAACGCAGGATGTGATCACCAGAAACCCCATGGATAAGATCAAGCGGCCCAAGTATTCCAAGCCGCTGCCGGCGCATTTCAGCCCCGAAGAGATGGAGCTGCTGCTGCAGATTCCGGAAACGGATAACGTCTTTGGCATCCGCAATAAAGCCATGCTGGAGCTGCTCTATTCCTCCGGTTTGCGCGCTGCGGAGCTGGCCAGCCTCAGGATGCAGGATGTTGAGCTTAAGCGCGGCTTGGTGAAAGTGACGGGAAAAGGCAATAAACAGCGTATCGTGCCCGTGGGACAGAAGGCGGTGGATGCCATCCGTAACTACCTGGCCGTGCGTGAAGAACTCAGGAGCGAGCATAGCGGCGATGTGCTTTTCCTCAGTAAAAGCGGCAGAGCCCTGGATTCGCGCCAAATCTACAGGCTCCTGCAGGCGTATATCAGGCTCGTCGCCAATGATAAAGGCTTCTCGCCTCATACCTTGAGGCATAGTTTTGCCACGCACCTGCTTGCCGGTGGGGCAGACCTGCGCGCCATCCAGGAAATGCTGGGGCATAGCAATCTTTCCACCACGGAAGTCTACACACACGTCACCATGGAAGAGGTGATGAAACAGTATCAAAAGGCGCATCCCAGAGCCAAAGATGAGGATAAGGATGATGAATAAACTGCTGCTGATCCTGCACTCCATCCCGCTGCTCATTATCTCGGCTGTCATTTTCACCATACTCAATATCCTGGACGCCCATTCCACCTGGCTGGTCATCCGGCCCCACCATTACGGACGCGAGAGAAATCCCGTCGCCCGCTGGGTCTTCAAAAAGCTGGGCCTGCCCCGCGGGATAATCATCTTCAAGATCGCCATCTTCGCCATCCTCATCCCCGCCGGCGTCTATTATGCCACCCTGGAGCCGCTCACCCTCAATATCGTGCTCATCGTGGCCAATATCGTATTTGGGCTCGTGGTGTACAACAACTATCGCATCTACCGCAGGATGATGAGGCGGGTAACTAACATATCAGAAGACAATTAGCGTTTATTAAAAGGAAAAGGATTTGACACATATGCCCTTTCCCATTTTGTGGGATATGGCCATCGTAGGAAAGGTGGCTCCACAAAAAAGACCTTATCCTAAAAAGGATGTTATAAATGCTTGAAAATACTGATAAACTCGATGCCTTGATCCAGAAGTATCAGGGTCAGGAAGGCATCTTGATACCTTTGCTCCAAGAAGCGCAAGAGCTTTATGGACATATAAATAAAGAGCTGATGCTCTATCTCTCGGCCAAAACTGAGATCCCGGCAGCCGAAATCTTCGGCGTGGCTACTTTTTACTCCATGTTCAAGCTCAAAGCGCAGGGACGCCACGTGATAAAGATATGCAAGGGAACAGCTTGCCACGTCTCGGATGTGGACTCCATCAAGTTTGCGCTCATCGAACAGCTCAAGCTGCGCCCAGGAGAAGATACCACCTCGGATATGCGTTTCACCCTGGTGGAAGTAGCCTGCCTGGGCTGTTGCAGCCTGGCGCCGGTGATCATGATAGACGATAAAACCTACGGCAAACTTGCCCCCGAGGACATCGTGGGCATCTTGGCCAACTACAGCTGATTGAGGAAGTTATATGCGTGCAATCACAGTGAAAGTGGGTTTGGCGAGCTGCGGTATCGCCGCAGGTGCGGATGCCGTATATCGCAGATTGGAAAGCTATTTGATCGAAAGCAGCAAGATGGTGCAGCTCAAGCGCACCGGCTGCATCGGTATGTGTTTTGAAGAGCCTATCGTGGAGTTTGACGGCGGTGACTTGGGCAAAGTGACCCTCGGGAAAGTGGAGCCCAAGCAGATCATCCACCTCCTGGAAGAATACCTCAGCGACAGGATGCCAAAGACAAACCTCATCCTCGCAGATCAGCATGACGCCAAGCACAATCCGCTCATGGCCTCGCAGATGCGCATCGTGCTCAAAAACTGTGGCGTGATCGATCCCCAAAGCATCGAAGAATATGAAGAAACCGGCGGCTATCAGGCTTTGAAGCAGGCGCTCTCCATGAGACCCTATGCAGTGATAGACCTGGTGAAAGCATCCGGACTGCGCGGTAGAGGCGGAGCCGGCTTCCCCACCGGACTCAAGTGGGACTTTGCCTTCGAACAACCCGGCCCCAAGAAATACGTTATCTGCAATGCGGATGAGGGAGACCCTGGCGCCTTTATGGATCGCAGCTTGCTGGAAGGTGATCCCCATAAGATCATCGAAGGTATGCTCATCGGCGCCTATGCTATGGGTGCAGATGAAGGCTACATCTACTGCCGCGCCGAATATCCCCTCGCCATCAAACACCTCAGGATAGCCATTCAGGCCGCAATCGAAAAGAACTACCTCGGCCCCAATATCATGGGCACGGATTTCAGCTTTACCCTGCATATCAAAGAGGGTGCCGGCGCCTTCGTCTGTGGAGAAGAAACTGCGCTCATGCATTCCATCGAAGGTCTGCGCGGTATGCCCACCCTGAGGCCGCCCTATCCGGCAGAAAGCGGACTTTGGGGCAAGCCCACCAATATCAACAACGTGGAAACCTGGGCCAACGTCCCTTGGATCATCCTCAATGGGCCGCAGGCTTTCCGGGCCATCGGCACGCAGCAATCCCCCGGCACCAAGGTCTTTGCCTTGGCAGGAAAGGTGGTGGGAAGCGGGTTGATCGAGGTTCCCATGGGCATTTCCATCCGTGACATCATCTATAAGGTGGGAGGCGGCATCAAGAACGGTAAGAAGTTTAAAGCCATACAGTTGGGAGGCCCGTCCGGAGGCTGCATCCCTGAAGAATTGCTGGATACGACCGTGGATTATGACAGCATCAACGCCACCGGCGCCATCATGGGTTCCGGAGGCATGGTGGTGATGGACGAAGATACCTGCATGGTAGACGTGGCCAAATACTTCCTCCACTTCACCCAAAACGAGTCCTGCGGCAAGTGCACCTTCTGCAGAATCGGCACGAGACGGATGCTGGAAATCCTCGACCGCATCTCCCAAGGCAAGGGCGAGACGGAAGACATCCAGCGTCTGCAGGAGCTGGCCCAAAACATCAATCAAGGCTCCCTGTGCGGCTTGGGACAATCCGCTCCCAACCCCGTGATCACCACCTTGCGCTACTTTAGAGATGAATATGAGGCGCATATTGTCGAGAAAAAGTGCCCCACCCAGGTCTGTGTGGACCTGCTTACCTACACCATAGACAAGGATAAATGTATGGGATGCCACGTCTGCGCGCTCAGATGTCCCGTGAAATGCATCAGCGGCAAGCGCAAGCAGCCCCATGTGATAGACCCTGCCATGTGCATCAAGTGCGATTCCTGCTACAAGTCTTGCAGGTTTGATGCGGTTGTGAAGGCTTAGGAGTTTGACAAACATGATGATAGAAGTAACCCTCAACGGTAAAAAGATACTCGCCCCCTCCGGCATCACCATCCTCGAGCTCGCCACGCAGCAAGGAATACACATCCCCACGCTCTGCCACGACGATGAGCTCAACCCCTTCGGTTCCTGCTGGGTGTGTGCGGTGGAAGTGAAAGGACGCAAAGGCTTTGTAACTTCCTGCGGCACCAAGATCATTCCCAATATGGAGATAGTTACAGACAGCCCGGAGATCCATGCCGCCCGCAAGATGGCGCTGGAACTGCTGATTTCAGACCACTATGCGGATTGTGAGGCTCCCTGCAGGCTGGCCTGTCCGGGCAAAGTGGATGTGCAAACCTATGTTTCCCTCATCGCCAACGGCCAATACCATGAAGCGGTGAGGGTGATCAAAGAGACGCTCCCCATGCCGCTTTCCATCGGCCGCGTCTGTCCCGCTTTTTGTGAGAAAGAATGCCGGCGCACCATCGTGGAAGAGCCCATCGCCATCCGGCAGCTCAAGCGCTTTGCCGCCGATATGGACCTGAACGACGTCTGGAGCTACCTCCCTGAAAAGAAGGAAGATACAGGCAATAAGATCGCCATCATCGGCGCCGGACCCTCAGGGCTCACCTGCGGCTATTATCTCAGCAACAAGGGTCACGAAGTAAAGCTGTTTGAAGCCGCTCCCCAAGCGGGAGGCTGGCTGCGCTACGGCATCCCCGAATACAGGTTGCCCAAAGACATCCTGGATGCCGAGATCGAGCTCATGTGCGCCAACGGTATGCAGATTGAGTATAACGTGAGCCTGGGCAAGGACTTCACGCTTTCCCAGCTCTCCAAAGAATACGACGCCGTCTACCTGGCCATCGGAGCGCAAAAGGCGGTTCCCATGCCCGTCCAGGGTAGCGAGCTGCAGGGCTGCCTCTTGGGAGTGGACTTCCTCAAGGCCCATGCCCTGGGCAACGCACCCAAGCTTGGCAAAAAGGTGGCGATAGTGGGAGGCGGAAACACAGCCATAGACTGCGCCAGAACCGCTATCCGCCTGGGATGCGAGGTCACCGTCATCTACAGACGCACGCAGAACGAGATGCCCGCCGAAGCCGAAGAAGTGCAAGCCGCCATCCACGAAGGAGTGGAGTTTCACTACCTCTGCAACCCCGTGGAATACCTGGGCGAAGACGGCTGCCTCAACAGCGTCAGAATCGAAAGAATGGAGCTGGGCGAGCCGGATTCCTCAGGCCGCAGACGCCCCGTCCCCACCGGCGAATGCTTCTGCCAGGATTTTGATACCATCATCGCCGCTATCTCACAGGTGCCCGAGGTAGAACTCTTTGCCGAGGAAGATAACTTCATAGACGGGAAGGAGCTCCCCCTCAGCCGCTGGGACACCGCCATCGTGGATGAAGACAGTATGTACACCGGNCTGGGTAACGTCTTTGCCGGCGGTGACTTCCGTCGTGGCCCCGCCACNGCCATCGAAGCCATTGCAGATGGACGTGCCGCNGCTGGAGCCATCGATAGATACCTCAATGTTGCCTCCTTGCGGCCCCCGAGATTGCCCTTTGATGCCAAGAAGGGCGCTTCNCTGAAGGAAGTATCCACCGAAGAGTTTGAAGAGATCGAGAAGGTAAGCCGTGTCCAGATGCGCGAGATCAGCCACGAGGAAGCCTCCACGACCTTCAAGGAAGTGGAGCTGGGCTTCAGCGCTGAGGAAGCGGTGACGGAAGCCGAGCGCTGCCTGGAATGCGGCTGCCAGGTGAACGAAAGCTGCAAGCTCCGGGAGTTCTGCACCATCTACGGCGCGGAAAGCGCTCACTTCATGGGCTCCGTCAACAAACACCCAATCGACTACGGCCACCCCTTCATCCTCAGAGATACCAACAAGTGCATCAACTGCGCCCGCTGCCTCCGCACCTGTGCCGAAATCCAAGGCCCAGCCGTGCTTGGCTTCATCTACCGTGGTTTCGCCGCCGTCGTCGCACCCGAATTCGGCGAATCCCTCACCCAAACCACCTGCGAAAGCTGCGGCAAGTGCATCGCTGTCTGTCCCGTGGGAGCACTGGTAGAGCGCAACATGGGCTACAAGATGAACCCGCATCCCAAGGAGCAAACCTTGCAAAACTGCGGACTTTGCGGCGCCGGATGTTACGTCCGTGTCTTGGATGAAAGCGGCGTCGTCTGCCTGGTGGACACCTCTTCCGAAGACGATATGCCTTCCTTCCACGGCAAAAACCTCTGCTTCAAGGGACGCTTCGGCTGGCAGACCCTGGTCAGCGAAGACCGCCTCACTATGCCCATGGTCAAAGAAAAGGGCAAGTTCAGAGAAGTCACCTGGTCTCAGGCCCGCGAGATCATCCAGGGCAAGTCAATCGCCTCTCAGACCAGAAGAGTGCAAGTCTCGCCCTTCATCACCCTGGAAGAAATGCTGATCGCCAAAGCCGTCTCTCACAACATCGGCTCTGAGTTTTGTGCCGACGCCCGCTACCTGCATTTGGGTGCCGAGACTTATATGCAAAACCCGGACCCCGAACCATATAAGAAGCTGGACGACTTTGAGGAATACGTCGTCTGCAGTCCCATAGACTCGGTCTTGCGCACGCTCCTGAGACTCAAGCAGCGAAAGGGCAAGAAGCTGATCCTGATCGGCGAACACAACGCCCCCTGGCACAAGTTTGTGGACGAAACTTACAAGACCATCAGGTCTTTACCCTACGGTACCGACCGTCTGTACATCTATAATATGGACCACATCTCGGCATCGGATGCCCTCAAGGTTTGGAAGAAAGCACGTACCGAAGCCAACTATCCAGACAACGTGATGGTAGGCTCTGATGCACCCAACCTGGGCGGCCTGATCGCCGTCGAACCCAGCTTTGCACCCGCTGCAAAGGCTGACTTTATCCTCTCCTGGGGAGAACCATTCAAGAAGAAGGACAAGGACGCCTTTAAGGTGGCTCTCTGTCTCTACAAGGACGAAAACCCAGATGCAGACATCATCCTGCCCGCCTCCTCCTACTTGGATCTGGATGGCTGCGCCTTAGGCAACTACGGCGTCGTGAGCTTCTTCAAAAACCCGGCCAAGTCCAAATACATCAACGAACTGCTGAAGCTCTTCTACGAGATGGACTTCATCTCGCCCACCCTGGCAGACGTCAACAACTGGAACACCATGGCCAACAACCTCTTGGATGAGCTTATAGACAGGCAAATCCCCACCTTTGATCCCGCTGCGATAGACAAAACCGCGCCGGCCAAGATCAAACCCCGCAAGCTCAGCTACCTGGAAGAACGTATGCAGCAGCTCTATGAGACCCGCAAGCATCCCATGGAGTTCG
>JGI24710J26742_10004227_pt1 | contig 11892 bp, 11 predicted proteins | sample BioPla2DNA2_FD_26742 | JGI IMG/M metagenome (IMG submission 26742) | reverse complement strand
CTGTCCTTAATCAGAGGCTAGGGCAAAAATTGTGATTATGCGGTAGCAGAATGCAATTTTTGCCCAATTTTGCCCTCATCTGTGTGAATCTGTGTCCATCTATGGATATAAATAAATGTACCCGATAACGAACAATTAGGCGCAACAAGCTAATAGTATGGTATAATAATATGCGTAACTTGCAAACAGCGGGCAGTGAAAATTAAAAATGTCTTTTTATGTTTTTCACAGCTATTAATGAAAGCGGTACGGAATTTGCTTTAATAATATCATTAGGAGATGAAAACTATGTTAAAGCGATTTAGACATTCGAAAAAAAGCGGACAAGCTTTAGTTGAGCTGGCCATTGTTTTTCCTTTCTTTTTGATTATTATTTTTGGCGGCATAATAGACTTCGGTTTTGCTTTTTACAACTTTTTGACCCTTCAGCAGCTTGTGGGTGATACGGCCAAGTATTGGGCTGTTTCAGGAGCTGATGACATGGCGGTGGCGCAAAACTATGCTTTGACTCAAAAGCCTTCGTGGTGGAGTGAAAGCTTTCTTGTCAGCGCAGACCCTCCTGAAAAACTTCAAAACCAAGGACCGAAACTTAAAGTCGGCACCGACTCGGATGCCTATGTGTACAAGGTTATGGCATCTTATGAGTCCCCTCTCTATACGCCTTTCTATCAGACTTTGGCGGAAAAACTAGGAGGTAAAGCCTCTTTGACTCTTAGAGCTCAAGCTTCCTTTAAAAAGCCTGTGTACATGCGACAATTTTAAATTAGTTATGCTTAAGATACTGAATGTTGCAACGGAGAGTGAGAAATATGCGTGTTAATAAAAAATACGGACAGGGAATTGTTGAAATAGCTTTGGCTTTGCCCATTTTTCTTTTGATGATAATGGGTGTCTTTGATTTTGGAAGAGCCTTGCATTGCTGGACCAACCTCAACTTCCAATGTATTCAGGCTGCCCGCGCAGGCAGTGTGCGCAAAAATCAGCTCATAGCTCCTAATCTGTTCCTTTCTACTACTCATGCGCCTAAGTCAGAGATAGTTGACGTTTTCTGGCAGTTTAAATCTCCTATAATGGACAAGAAAGATTTTAATATAGCTATAGATCCTGTCAATAATGCCCCTGAGATAAACGGTGTAGGTCTAAATAGACGCGAAGTAGAAGTTAAGGCCACTTATGACTTGACGCTAATCACTCCCTTTATGTATGCTCTGGTTGGCGGTGAAAATAAAGAGGGCGCAGTTACCTTGTCTGCTTTTGCAGTAGAACGTAAGGAATAAAAAAATAACTCAAGGAGACCTGTAGCTATGAAACTTTTTAGAGCTGATTGTAGAAGAGGCGCTGTCATGGTTATGACAGGTCTCGCTGCGTTATTTTTACTTGGCATGGTAGCCATTGTTACTGACATCGGTTATGTTTATTATCAACAAAACCGTTTACAGACTGCTGTTAATGCAGGCTGGCTTGCCGGCTTTGATACTTTAGTCGGATATAAAAGTTCCGGAAACTTAAATGCTGCGGCAGAAGCCAATATAAAAGCTCAAATTAAAGAAGTTATAATGACTAACGGCTTTTCTGAAAAAGAGCTTGAGGATTTAGAAATAAATGTTCGTCCCAACAAGCTCGAGGTACATGCCAAGCTTGATGTGGGACTTTTTTTTGCCAGAGTTTTGAACGTGAATTCTCAAGAAGTTTTTGCTGCCAGAGGTGACGGCAGAGGAGAAGACAACGTAGCTATGGCTCCTTTGGTCATACCTCACGGAGTTGTCAAAGACTTGGCGAAAAAGTCTTATGCTTGCAGCTTCTTTGAGGACGATGACGGCTTCAGAGAAGGCATGGAATATATTCTTAAGCTGGGTGAAGGCAATAAACAAGACCCAGGCGCTGATGAAGTGGAAAACTTTGATCCCAAGGTTTATATTCCTTTGGGTCCTGGAAAGCAATATGAGAGCACTTGGGCTGCGAGCGGTAGCGCTAACGGAGTTCTAGGCTGGGATGGCGGATTTACTGCAAGAAGGGATTTTGGCTATGAAAAAGCTTATGGTTTGGCTTTTTGGTGTTTGCGAATTGAAGACGGAGAAGACTTGGGCTATATTCCTGTAGAATGGCTTTTGGATGAAGAGGGCGGCGGTTTTTTGTTGCCTGCAGGTCCAAAAGGTTCAGATGGCAAATATGCGGTTGCGAAAAAAGCTGAAGACTACGGTTTCAGAATGACAGTGTCATCTCCTGGTAAAGGTGAATTTCAGCTTATAGCACAAGAATATAATAATATTGATGACTTGAATGCTCTCTATAGAAAATATTCAGGAAACATAATAAGACTCTATAAACGCCCTAGAATAGCTATATATTCTACTGCTCAGACAGACCCTGTTATCAGATGTCTGAAAGATGCCAAGATTCCTTTCGGAGATTATTCGCTTCCTACTCCTACGGGATGGAAACGCAATCAAGAATATGAGGAAAATAAATGCACAGTGATGCATGACGATAAAATTCTTGCTGAGGGAGAATTAGACAAATATCACTGGGTGCATTTGCATCATGAAGATTTTACCGGAGGCGGTCAGGGTTGTTCTATTATGGGCAGAAAAGCGAGAATCCGCTCTAGTTACCAAGTGCCCACATGTTATAAAATGATCTTTCATAAAGAGATACCTGCTACAGAAGAGGGTTTAGAACGTCTTTGCTCTTATTGTAGAAGTAAGCTTTCTCTTAAAAATGGCAAATTCTACTGCGAAGATCTTCCCTTTATTTATAAAAGTAAAGGAGAGCTACATGTAGATGAATCTAAATTTAAGAGTTATGCTGAAAACGATTGTCAAAATCAGCACAAGAGATGTATCGACATCCCGTTTACCTGCACTGACAGAACCAAGGTTTTGTCGTCTATCAGCAAAAAATATAAAGAATATTTTAACGACACCTCAACTCCTCCATGGTACTGCGGCAGCAGTGTAAATGGCGCGGAAACCGGCTGCAAGGCTATTTGGAAAGAAAATCAGTTGGCGCGTGCAAGGGGTTACAAGGATGACTTGGGAGCATTCTTCAAGGTTCCCTATAAAGGTTATAGAGCCTTTGGCGGATGGCAAAACGATCACAAAACGGTCTCGGATCCTGTTCCTCTCTATGATAAAAGTTGGTTTGGTAAGGCTACGGCAGGGCAAAAGAGCAAGTTTATGATAGTGAACATGATCAGAGAGCATGTGCTTAAAGGCGGTTTTCTTTATGCGCAGTGCTTTGCTTGCGAAACTTTGGACATGGCATTAACGATGTCTGATGTCTATGAGCAATTTGTCGGAGACAGCATAGCAAATCTTACAGACAAGGAGGTCGGTGTAGATCTTCAGCATCAGAGAACAGAAGCTCAAGTAGAATCTATAATGGAAGTTAAAAATAATAAAACCAAGATTAAGCGTGCTTACGACAAATGCTTGATGTTCCATGATTTTACTTATACCGCTTTCCCCTCCGGTGAGCAGAATAGAGCTGCTCACTATTCTTCTGTGCCGATACAAAGAACCTATGGCAGCTCTTATGGCGGTAACTATGAACCTGGCCCAAAGATAACCCCTATTTTAAACTCTGTAGTCAAAGAGAAACTTACCTATTGTCAAACTCATGGTCCAAGTGAGATCAGCACTTGTGTGGGAGCTAACTGCGGTTTCAGAAAAGAACTTCTCAAGGGAGATGTTAAGATTCTTGGAAGCCGTTATGAGAAAAACTTAAAAGCCGACAAAGAAGAGGTTCGCTATATTACACATAATATAGCTTCGGGAACCGTCACCTTTCTTGGCGGACACCCTCATGCTAATATTGCGACCAGAAGACTTTTCTTGAATAACATACTTTTGGGTTCACTTGTGGACAAGGAAGTTGATGTTATAGCTCTTCCTGATGATATGATAGCTAAGAATAAATGCAGCTATGGTCCGGTCGACCCCTCTAACGACAAAGGAGGAGCAAATAATTATAGAGACAGGCTTATAAACGGTTTCTTCCAAGCTTTGACTCTTAGCGACTACATAGTGCCTGAGTATGGAAATATGGTAGGGCCTACGGATCAAGCTGTGGAAGCCAGAATAGCCAGCAACACCAGAAGAATCATTGTTCCTATAACTACTGTTCCTGACGATGTCAGAGCAAACAATAAACAAAATGAAGATGCTCAGACTATTTATGACCTGCAAGGCAATGACAATCCTAAGGGCGTGTATGACCCCACACAATACAACTTTGGTTCGGCGGTTAAAATTATAGGTTTCGCGGAGTTTGAATTGCTTGATCCCAGCGAATATACCAGGGTCGGTGAAAGCTATCACTCTGGTGACTTCGGAGACTTGGGCTACTACTATGGCGGTCAGATGCGAGGCAAGTTTATCAGGTATATAGTGAAACCAGGGGAGCTGGATGCGGCTATACCTGGCGGCGGTTGATATAACAAATATCTAAGTAATAAAAAGCTCACTGCTTAGCAGTGGGCTTTTTTGTTTTCCCTAATTAGCTTTTTATATGTATTCTCAGCTTTTTTTAGTTTGCTATGTTTTTCACAAGCTTCTTGCTTCTTTCTCCTTCGGGACTTATAATTTTACAGCTTTATTTTTTATCTTTTATATCTTCAGCAGCAGTTTTTAATAGGTCTTAGGATTAACTTCTGGTCTTCATCTTGACTTTGAAGATTTGTCAGAGAATTTTGGAACTTTAAGGCTCTAAGGACTTAGGAGAGTGAACAAATGAAGTCAGATATCTTTCAAATGAAATATATGGCGACACTGCTACTGGCACTGTCACATTCTTTGGCGGGCATCCTCATGTCACAACTGCAACCAGAAGGCTCTTCTTGAATAACATTCTCCTTGGTTCGCTTGTTGACAAAGAGGTTGTAACAGTTCCTTTGCCTCCTAATGCCAAATCATATCTTTACAGGGTAGAAGGAACTTATGAGTCTGCTCTTTATACGCCATTTTACCAAACCTTGGCTGATAAATTGGCCGGCAAGCACTCTATGACTTTAAATGCAGAAGCTGCTTTCAAAAACGCTCTGCATACGAGAAGACAGCCTTTGAGAAAGATTACTATTCCGCAAACAGGCGGCGGCTGGATGGGGCCTGGTGCTCCTCCTTGGGCAGGCGGTCCTGGCGGTCATCCATGATAATATAGTTTGTCAAAATATTCGCAGCTTATTCTGAATGTTCTTTTGTGAAGAGCTGAAAAATCGCGGTCATTATAAACCGCGATTTTTTTATGTTTTTTGTTGTTAGCTACACTCATCTGCGGATTGTAAACTTTTTCTTCTCTGTGTTCTGTGCTTTTAAAAGATTCTGCAGTTTGGTTGTTCTGCAGTGAAATTTGTCATACAATGTGGAAGACACTGTTCTGGAAAATAGAAAAATCAATGAGCGGAGATAACATTTTGAATAAAATGAAAACAAGACTTTTGCACTGCCTGTTTATCATCTTCTTTTTTCTCTTTTCTTTCTCTGCTTCTTATGCGGCTGAAACTCGCTATATAGTCAGGTTTAAAGCAGCTCCTATCAATATGGAAAGAACTTCGCGTTCTGATGTGGTGAGTTTTTTGCAGGAAAACCTCCAGAGCAATATGGATACTATTAAACTCAGGACTCCGCTTAAAGATGTGCAGCCGCTTTGGGTAGCCAACTCCTTTGCCTTCACAGGCACAGCTGAACAGGCAGCCGAATTTGAGAAAAATCCCATGGTTGCCGAAGTTGTCGAGTCAAAATATGAAATTTATATTGAGCCTTCTCAAACAACTCCTGTACGTGGCAATTCCAGAGCAATTCAGTGGGGCGTTGAAAGAGTCAAAGCTCCTAAGCTTTGGCAAAAATATAAAATAGACGGAACAGGCGTTATAGTCGGTGTATTAGACACAGGTATTAATCCTGACCATCCTGCTTTGAGAGGCAAAATTCTTGCGTTTAAAGATTTCACTAATGAAAAATCTGCCAAACCTATAGATACAAGAGGACACGGTTCTCATGTGAGCGGCACCATCGCAGGCGGTAATGGTCTTGGCGTAGCTCCGGGAGCAAAACTGCTCGTAGCCAGAGTTTTTGACAGCAATGGCGGAACCTCTCCTGATACTCTCATAGCCGCTATGCAATGGATGATGGATCCTGATGGCAACCCCAAAACAAATGATGCGCCCAGAGTCATAAACAACTCTTGGGGCTCTCCTAACTCCAACAAGACGACTTATTGGACTGCCGTTGAAAACTGGACAAAAGCCAAAATTCTTCCCGTTTTCTCAGCAGGCAATAATGGCAAGAAGGGCGGCAAAGTAAGCAGTCCTGGGGCTTTCCCTCATTCATGGGCTGTAGCAGCTGTAACTTCTGAGAATACCTTGGCAGCTTTCAGCAGCACAGGCCCCATTTATTGGCAAGACAAGAAATTCATCAAACCTGATATAGCTGCTCCAGGGGCTAAAATTATCTCTTGTTCGCATAAGGGGTCTGAGCTTGTTTCCAAAAATGGCACTTCTATGGCAGCTCCCCATGCGGCAGGCGTTGCTGCTTTGCTGTTGCAAGCTGATCCTTCTCTCACTGCGAAGGAGATTATAAGAATTATCTCAAGCACTGCATTGGATCTCGGTGAAAAGGGTAAGGACAGCAAATTCGGATTTGGTCTGATAGATGCGGAAAAAGCCTTAAAAGTAGTTTTGGCAAAAGCCAGGTTAATCGCTTCATACCAGCATTATGAAGAAATGCTCGCAACAGAGGAAGCTTTAAGTGGAATTCAAACTACTTCTACGCTGACAGCTCCGTTAGCAAAATATATAGTTGAAAAATCAGCTGAACTTTCAGACAAAGAATTTGATGCTTTGTCTGACGAAGTCAATGAATCTTGCAGTTCTTCAGCTCAAAACCTTCTTAAAGCCGCAAGAGCTCTCAGAACTGCCAGAAAAGTTCACCAAGCTGATTGAGCTGTCACAGCCAGCAATAAACTGCTAGTGCTGTGTTGCAGCTAAAACTTCTCTATTCAATGACAAGCAGTCAACATGGACTATTCATGGTTATCTGATACTGCTATCGCACAGTGACGAGTGATGAGTGGCGAGTGGCGAGTTGAATTGTTTAGCTCCACCTAGCATCGAACATCAGCATCTGTCCTTAATCAGAGGCTAGGGCAAAAATTGTGATTATGCGGTAGCAGAATGCAATTTTTGCCCAATTTTGCCCTCATCTGTATGAATCTGTGTCCATCTGTGGATATAAATAAATGTACCCGATAACGAACTTTTAGCTGCAACAGTCTACTAGTCTCCCAGATAGGAGATTTCCAAACCATTCTGCAGCATTGAAAGTGCAAATTTCTGTAGAGAAGCTCCCTGCAAAAAGTAATCGGTAAAAACTTTCCTGACATAAGCAGGCATATCGGAATTATCCTCCGTGAAAATGCTTATTTTTCCAAGATTTCGCTCTTTGTCAAAAAAGAGAGTAATATTATAACCTGCCAAACGTAGCTTGCTGTATTTACCAAAAGCGTAAGAATACATAACAGCACCTTCGTCTCTCAGCATTCGTTCGACCTTAATAACATTCAGCCCAAAAAGACCTATAGATTCATTGCTGGAAGGAGCTTTGAGCTTATTATCCATAGCAGGAGAAAAACCAGCCATGCTCCTTGGCGTTTGACTCCCCGAACCTCCCCCTGATTCGTTCTGAGGATCAGTTGTAGCAACCTGCGAAAAAACAGGAGCAATCATGAGAAAAGAGAAAATTGCAAAAAAAACTGCTATATTTTTTTTTCCCGGATTTTTTTTATACTTCTTCATATAATGCATTATATGAGTTTATTCGGCACAATAATAAAAATAGAGAACAATAAAGCCAAAATTCTTGCAGTCCAAGGCAAGTCCTGCGAGGGTTGTAACGCCTGCAAAGGCTTGTTCAAGCGAGATACTTCTGAGCCAATCGAAATAGAAGCCGATATACCGCTTGAATTTAAGGGACTTTCTGAAAACGATACAGTAGAAGTAGAGCTAAACCCCAAAGATAAAATTCAGTTATCCACCCTTGTTTTCGGCTCTCCGCTCGTAGGCTTTTTTATAGGTCTGTTGCTTGCTCCAAAAATCAGTGAAATAATGTCTTGGCAAAACTACAGCGATGCAATACAAATAATATCAGCATTTTTAGGCATGATTGTCGGTTTTGCTATTACTAACATAGTCTCAAAAAAAATCTGCAACTTATCAGACTCCTTTTACATAGTTTCCTATGAAAAGGCTGACTCCAGCGGCAGTTAACATAGACATACATACCATTTTTACATACTTGGTTATGGCAAACATCACAAATCCGGACTTTTCATTTGAATAAAGTATATGAGAATATTCGGAAAAGTAATAAAAATAGAAAAGAAAAACAAAAAAGCCATTGTGCTTACACGCCAGAAAGGCATCTGCATTTGCGGTCTATGCCAATCGGATCTGGAAACTTGCAGCTCTCCCATGTTTATTGAAGTGCAGGCATACATACCGAGGGAATTTAGAGATCTTCGCGAAAATGACATTGTTGAAATAGAAATTCCTCACAGATCCAAAATAATACAAGACAGTTTAATAGCCAACCTTGTACCGCTCACCATCATGACGGCAGTTCTCCTTCCGGCTACAGCATTCAGCGAATTAACAGGAACACTGCCTTTATTAAATCCTGACGGAATGGAAGTATTTGTCATCATTGCCGGTTTCTTTATCCTATGCAGAACCAGCAGTGTACTTCCCAGCTTTCACAAAGTCTTTTACATAATTGCAATTGACCCTCTGAAGGACAAAGAAAATTCATCATTTGAATGAGTTTTCATTTGGTTTTGCATATTTTCAGAACTAATTTTCTGAGGCTTTTCCCGGAAACACCTTCAAAGGTCACATATTTTCTCATTGTCTTCTAAGATAGACACTCCCTGAAAATCTACGAAAACATAAAAAATGCTTGTTAATTTTTCTAGATATTTTTATGTTTTCCTTATAAAATTTCTATATGAGTTTAATCGGATGGGTCGGAAAAAAAACAGAAACAACAGCCACGGTTACTATAATTGAAAGAAAAAACTGCGGCTCATGCAATAAATGCAGAAGTCACTTACAACCGTTTGCAGCTGGCTTCGCCATAATAGAAGTACCCATACCTGAAGTTTTTGAAGAGCTCGCCAATAATGATTTTGTCGAAATAGAATATACCAGTACACCGAAAATGAAATTCACCTTCTCCATTTTCTGGCCAATAATTGCCATGCTTCTAGCTTTCTTTGCGCTAGGAGGAATCTCTGACTTATTCCCAGAAAAAGTCGATTCGACTACCTTCTTTATAATAGCCTCAGGAATTGTAATTATTGGGTTTTGGACATTTGGACAAGTAATTATACATAATGCCACACCCGCCGACTACGGACTTGTATCTCCATTTCAAATAGTAGATATAATAAAAGATAAAGAAACCATAGAGCAATTAAACGAAAAACTAATTGCACAAATGCGTTCTACTTTACGGCGCTATCGTTAGCAACCATCACATACTCAATGTGATTAGAAGCCAAGACTCAACAATCAAACCAGAAACAGATTTTTGACAGCAAAGTGGCACCTCACCAATCGAATGAGTTTTCATTCTCGGTTATTTTATTTCGCAAGGACATCCACTTCTGCAAATCTTCAGGACTCAGATATCTGGGGTTTTCAGACGCAAGGCTTTGAGCATTATAATAATTTTGCTTTTCTAGCTCTTGTCGCTCTTTTTCCGCTAAGTAGTATTCCATTTCAGCCTTGTCTACTTTCGCATCTTTCATTTGTATGGCTCTATTNGAAGGAGTCAAGTTCATNCGGTAAGAAGGAGTTTCTTTTTTATACTCAACTTCTTGTCGGCTGCTTTCGGGCCTGCTTATCTCATCTGCTTGATTAGGCTCAGAGTCTTGAGGCTCACCTTTCTGTTCTTTTTCAGAGCTGGAATTCTCGTTCTGACTTTGCTCAGAATCTTGTTTTTCACCATCTTGAGCTTTTCCTTGNTCAGAAGGTTTTTCTTCCTCGTTAGCTNCCTGCTCTTCTTTAGAAGAATCTTGCTGACCAGCATCTTGAGATTTTTCTTCCCCTTCGCTTTTCTCTCCGTTTTGTTGTTTTTGGCCTTTTTCTCCTGATTCTTTTTGAGAATTTTTGCCCTTTTGAGCTTTATTNTCTTTATCTTGGCCTTGCTGATTTTTCTGGTTGTCTTGCTCTCCTTCTTGGTTCTCAGAGTTTTGCTGTTCTTGTTCTTGCTGCTTTTGCTGTTCTTCCAGCTTTTTCAAAGCGACTTCTCGATTAAAAGCTGTTTCTGGAGAATTTTCAAGCTTAAGAGCCGCGTCATACATCTCCACGGCCTTTTCAAAATCATTTATCTTGAAATAGGAATTACCTGCGTTGTGTAATGATTTGTAACGCAATTCGGGCAAGAGGTGAGTGTTTGAAGCCGTATCGGCAAAGGTCTTAGCAGCAGACTCAAAATCAGATTTGTTATAATTCAAAACAGCTTTATTATATTCCTCTTCAGGCTTATAGACTTTTTCAGAATTCTCCGCTGCATCACCGTAAACGTTTGCCAGGTGATTTTCAGCTGTTTCAACATCAGAAGATTCCAAAGCCTCAGAAGCTTTTCTCAAAGCTCTCACGTCTTTCGTCAAGAGAGAGAAAACAAGCCAAATAAGCAAAAGAGCAGCTAAAACTGCCACAATGGCTTTCAATATTTTTTTACTCATATTCTATCCTCATCTCTATCTGATTGAGCTGACAAAAAAGGTCTGTCCGAAATAAGCCACTCGACCGCCAATATAACGAAAGCCAATAAGAGAGGCCAACAGTAAAGCTCGCGTCTGCGAAGCACCTTAACATTCTCAACAAGAGATCTTTCCACTTGATTTAAGGCTTTTATAACCGCAATAGCCGTATCTTCGTCTTTGGCTCTGTAATAATCACCGCCGCCTGCCTCTGCAATTTTTTTCAAAGAGGTCTCGTCAAGCTTGGTAACGACGTTTTTGCCCTTATGCTTAAGATATTTTACATAGCCAAACCAGTCGGTGCTTTCAGGAATATAAGCACCTTCTTCACTCCCTATGCCAACTGTTATAATATGTATATCTTTTTCAGTCGCTTCTTTAATGGCCGCATCCAATGCCTTGCTATTGGAATCTTCACCGTCAGAAAGCAAGACAATCACCTTTGAACGTTCATCATCCTTTTCGAATCTGTCTATGGAAGCTGTCAATGCTCCTGAAAGATCCGAACCTTGAAGAGTCAGCAATGCAGGGCTAGCTCTGTCAAGAAAAGTCAAAAAAGAATTTTTGTCATAAGTCAGAGGAGACTGAATCATAGTTTCGCCAGCAAACACAACTAATCCGACACGATCTTCTTTTAAGCCCGCTATCATGCTCTTAATAATTATTTTTGCAACTTCGAGCCTGTTCATGCCAGCCACATCTTTAGCATACATGGATTTCGAAACATCCAGGGCAACTATCAGGTCAAATCCTTCCCCTCTTACAGTATCTTCATAAGAGCTGCCTTGAGGACGCGCAAGCGTAAAAATCAAACAAAGTATCGAGAATATTATTAATATATTCTTATACAATGGTCGTTTAGTAGGATCATGAGAGACAACTTTCTGAAACATGGAAGCTTCAGCAAACAGTTCACGCCTTTTACGCATTTTACGCTGAGATTGAATATACAAGAGAACCGCGAGGATAAAAATAAATCCTCCGGGAAGCAAGTAATAAGCATTTTTAAACGACATATCAGAATATCCTCTGGAATACGAAGTTTCGCAGTATAAACTCTATAAAAAGAAGAATAAGAGCCGGAATCAAAAATATGTTGAAGCGTTCAGCATAATTTATAGTTTTGCGAACCTC
>JGI24710J26742_10004220_pt1 | contig 11907 bp, 10 predicted proteins | sample BioPla2DNA2_FD_26742 | JGI IMG/M metagenome (IMG submission 26742) | reverse complement strand
TCCATGGTTTCATCACCGCATAGTTTGGCAAGTACTTCTCATTTCCATAGAAAGCCACCACCCGACTGAAGAGGTAAACCAAAGATTCGTAACGAATTTTCCCTAGAGTAGTTGACCCATAATTAGGAGCCGCGCCATTAACATCCATATAGGACTTAACACGACCAGCCAAGTCAAGATACTCTGATTTATCCAAGTTACCATTGGTCATCGCTTCACACGGTTCTGGAGCTTTAGAAATACTCTTCAACACTATAGGAGTGCTAACACCATCCTTAACCTGCAATACACACGTCGCAAGCAACCTCAAAAACTGAGGCATAGAAACTTGCAACGAACCTATCTGCACATAATTTGGAAGAATCTTATTCGTCTCAACATAAGACTTGACCCTTCCAGCAGCGCCAATAATCTCAGCAATAGTGCACGTAGGCTGCGAATTGGAGGTACTAGAATTGTTGTTAGTAGAAGTGCCATTAGTTGTTGTTGCGGTGTTAGAAGTGGTGTTAGTTGTTGATGGTGTGGTTGTTGTCTGGTGGAAAAACGCCTTGTCAATCAATCCATATCTAAACAGCGCATATCCTGATGCTCCATTGGATATTGCTGATTGTATGTCTTGGTTGATTTCTGATGCGGGTAATTTCACCACGTTACTGTCGCTTTCGTATATTTGTAAACCCGCCACCACTGGTTTGTTTGAATGTTCTACAATCCATTTAGTGGTGGTGCCTATCCATGCTGTGTTCTTGTTGTAGTTTCCCTTGTAGATCATTGGAACAAGGAAATCTAAGTATTTTGAGAGCTCAGCATAGTCCTGGCCATAATAATAACCATTTACACTGCACTCAGGCATGAGTGAAGCAGAAATGGATATTTTCGGGCTGATGGAATATAATGTTTCATCAACTTTTTTTACAAAGTTGGTGATTGCATCTGTTCCACCAGAATGCTTGTAGGCTGTTCCAGGATAACGTACGTAATCGAGGTGAATTCCGTCGATATCGTAATTTTTAGCTAGGCTTGCAATGTAATTTACCAGTGCATCATTGAAACTCGTGTCTGTAGTTGTTATAGTCTTTGTTGTGTATTCTGTGGTGGTTTTGTAGCTGTAGGACCAGTAGTACTTCCATTGGTAGTTCCAATAGGATTTCCAGGAGTATCTCCATACTCCTCTGTATTTATACCAACTTTTGTACCAGACCTTATACCAACTTTTATACCAGTTTTTGGTTGCTACTTTCACTGTTTTGGTGTAGGGTACCTTGACTGTGGTTTTGATAGTTTTCCCGAGGGGATCTACCCATTTTCCATTTTCGTCTATGAAGCAGGAAACCCAGGCATGTACCCTTATTCCAGTTCCGTTTAACTTACTTAGTATGGCTGTCAGGACAGTATTGTAATTGGGAGAAGAAAATCGGTTCGTCTTGACGAATATATCCGTTATTCCGGCATTTAATAATTCGTTTAGATTCACAGCCGATACTTCATCCGCACTGATCCATAATGCGTGGACATTTTGGAATCCATCTGATGCTGCCGCGGTGTTATTTTGAATGGTTTCTGTTCGGTTACTGTTATCTGATGAACTATTCTGAGTACTATTGATAGTTTCTGAAGTATGGTTTAGTTTTTGATTAGTGTCTGAATCATTAACCACAGAAGTGGTTGTATTCTGAATGGTGTATGTGTTGGTGTTGTTTTCTGTTATTTCACTGACATTGGTTGTATTCGCGAAATTTTCTGTTGCGGACTGATTTGGGGTGGCATAGATTATATTAGGGGCCAGCATGCCAACTCCAAGTAGGAGCAGCATAACTAGCAGCAATTGTTGGTTCAATAATATGCCCCCTCAATGTCTGCTTGTCAGTTGAACACAGATAGATGTTCCTGACACATTAAGATCATCCTTTTGAGCATATAAATGTTATCATAGATTTTTGGTAAAAAAAACAACCATATAGTCTTTTTCTTGTTTAAAACGTTTGAAATAAGAACTTTTCATCATGAATCCTTTTTTTAATATTTATTTTCTGCCAACTCCATCAACTTTCACCAGTTATATCATGACCAGTCTGATTTCACGTCAAGATGTAAATCTCGTCAAATCTTATAACTCCACATGGATTTCTGTAAAAATTTGTTACTTATTTTAAGAACAATAATAGTAAAGATCAGTAAACATCCGTAAAAATAATATTAAGTCTTTTATTGGAGTTATAGTGAGAATCATATAAAATTGATACATTTTAAAAAAATTGCCCTCAGTATGCATTAATGAAGAATGTTTTGAATGTCCAATATACAATCTAAAGTGAATTAGAATGAATTAAAGTAAAAAAATAGTTAAAAAATTCCAAATTTCCATTATCTGAATAAATATAAGTTTCCATGCCAATTATTATTTCAAGGATAAAAAAGCTAAAAAAAATTACGCAATTCATTCTATCAGAATGTGGGACACCAAAATTTATATCCAAAATCATACAAACGCTTTTTATATGATCCTAGAAAAGATTGAAAGGGCTTTACAAATACTGGAACAGTCCCCAGAATTTGCAGAAATTATTCCTGAAGTACGTAGCAATATCGTAATGGCCCGAAAGAATGCTCAAACATTAAAAGATGTTGCTGGGATACCAGGACGTGTAACTATTGTAAATGGTATGCCCAAAGCTGTTGCCCGGCCTGATTATGGTGTTTCATCCCATATGGCAAGGCTAGTTATAAGCATTATGAAATATGATCCTGATAAGCGCAGCGCCCTCAATATCAAATATCACCCTAATATAGTGGAGATCTGCCAGAAACTGGGTCTAAAAGTTTCTAGTTATGATCGCAACAAGGAACCCCCTGAGTTTGCAAAAAAAGAGGGAAGTACCATCCCATGGGGTGTGAAAAATGCCGTAGAAAACCTCAAAGATGTTCCAGATGTCATATATCACATAGGAGCTTGGGGAAAAGAGCCAATGATCGTTATTGTCGGTGAAAACCCTGTAGAAGTGGCTAAAATGGCAATATGCATTGCTAAACTTTATCTTAACACAATTGATAAGTTTTAGTGCTGAAAAACTGTTTTTTAAAAATAGTAATCTTGTTTTAAGTATACTGCGAATTCTATGAAAAAAAATCGATTTTCAACACCATAATCTAGTATAGAAATTATATTATAATACAAAGGTAATATATGGGCTATAATTAGAATAAGATTAAAAAAAAAGACAATTAAATCAATAAAAATATAAAATAGGATATTGGAAAAATAAAAATAAAATCATTATATGTTTAAAATTGAATTATTATCCAATAATGTTGATAAAATACTAATAAAAAAATTATTTGGAATTAGTAAATAAATAGCGTATAATTATAATCACTCCTAATTGTTGAGGGATCATAATGCATTATGAAATGTATGAAGAGATGATGGAACAACCTACCTCTTTAGAGAAGACAATTAATGCTGAAAAATCTCATATGAAAGAAATAAGTGAGAAATTCAGAGAATTTGACAAGATATATATGGTAGGGTGCGGAAGCTCTCTATCAACTTGTTTTTCAGCTAATGATGCCATGAAAATGGTATCTGACCGTAACTTGGAAGTATTTACTGGTTATGAATTTTTTTACCATAAAAAACTCCGTAACAAAGATGTAGGAGTTATTTTAACATCCCAGTCAGGAGAAACAGCTGATACCTTAGCTGCCATGAGAAAAGCTCAAAAAGAGGGCATTTACACCGTTTCAATTGTTAACGAAGCAGAAAGCACTTTAATGAAAGAGTCTGATGATGCTGTTTTAACTCTTTGTGGTCGAGAAAATGCTATACTGGGCACAAAAACATATATGACCCAATTAATGAGCTTGTACCATATACTTTTCCATATGGAAGACTCTTCTCTTGCCAGCAATGTTCTTGCAGATATGAAAAAAATTCCTACAATCACCAAAGAGCTTTTAAATAAAACTGAAGAAGAAAATAAAGTTTTGGCCAAAAAATACGCAGATTATGACATATTTTATGCAATGGGAAGCGGTCCCAACTATGGTTTGGCTTATAAACTAGCCATGACCATGTTTATGGAAGGGGCTCTAAAACATGCTTGTCCTTTATACTCTGGAGAATTCCGCCATGGTCTTATTGAAAGAGTGGAAGAAAATATTCCAGTTGTTTTTCTAGATGCAGGATATCCTGGAGATGAATTCACATATAAATCAATCGATTTTTCCAATAAAGTTGGTGCAGAAAATATAATATATCGAATGCAAGATTATGCAGATATTAATCCCCTATTATCACCATTTATACTAGTAATTCCTTTAGAATGGTTCATTTATTACTTGGCACACTATAATGGAGAAGATCCAGGTAGCACAAGACATATAGGGAAGGTAAGATACTGAATTTCAAAATTGAATAGAATTTTTTAAAAATTTTTTAAAAAAAAAGCGTAATATTAGGAAAAAATCAAGAAAAAAAGATGAAATATCTGGGAAACGAGTATTGTTCCCAGAACTATTTAATTTCCAGTTTTTTGCTTTCTGCAACTTTTTTAGGAAGTTTTATGACAAGCATTGCATTTTCAAAATTGGCACTGGCCTCTTTGATTTTAATCTCATAGGGCAATTCCAAATTTCGCACGACTTCACCAAATCCTCTTTCCCGTTTAATGTAATTTATTCCTTCACCCTCCATTCCTTCGGGGAAGGTAACTGTGATGGTTACAGATTCATTTGTTATATCAACAGATAAATTGTCTTTTTCAACACCTGGAAGGTCAGCAATGATAATAAATTCAGTAGGTGTGCTTATTAGATCAACATAAGGGGTGGTAGGCGTACTGTACTCTGTAATTGTCTTCCCAAATTCTTCCTGTTTTTCTCGTAAAGTACTCAATACATCATTAACCATCTTCTCAGCAGTGGCACGTAATTCTTCACCCTTATCTGAAACTGTGTCCTTAGCTTCAGAAGCTTTTTGTTTTACTTCCTCACTTTTTTCTGAAACAGAGTCTTTAACTTCCGCTGCTTTGGAAATGATTTCTTCTTTTGTGTCTTTATTCTTAGTATCTAATCTTTTCTTTTTATCCATTCAAATCCCTCTCATCCCATAATTAATCCAAGTCAGATGCTTTTTGCTGCAATCTGGAGTTCAAATTTTATTTATCCATGAACATGATATTCTCCGTGAACTTGAAATAATACTTTTAACAAGAATTGCTTTCCTATTTAGCCCTGATTTTCCTGTTGAATTCTTGAAGTTTTTCAACTATCAATGATATGCCAGTACCCTCAGATGCAGCGACCATAAGTAGCTCTTCATCAATATCAATATGTTCTTTAATGTACTTAACATTTTCTTCATCTTCCACCAAGTCCATTTTATTTGAAAGTGGAAGGATGGGAATATTCTTGAATATTTTTTTTATTTCCCAGTAAAGGTTTATTTGATTTTCTACATGAAATCCTGATGTTTGAGAGGGATCAAATATAAATAAAATCAAATCTGCTAAGTGTTCCAATGCTACCATGGCATTTAGCTCTATTGGATTCATATCCTGCACTGGACGATCCAATAAACCAGGAGTGTCTATAATTTGATATTTCTGCCAACGTAACTCGAAATGTCCAATTTGAATACCTTTAGTGGTAAAAGGATAATCAGCAACTTCAGGTTCGGCATTGGTAATTTGTCGAAGGAGTGTTGATTTTCCGACATTGGGAAATCCGGCAATAACTGCAGTGGTGGCTTCAACATCCACAGTGGGAATATTACGCAGTTTTTGCCTGGCAAAATTTAAAAAATCAAGTTCTTCACTGATACGGTTCACAACAGAAGCTATTCTGCCAAATGCTGCTCTTCGAATTTGTGCAGCGTCTTCTGGAGGTGATCTTCTTATGCGATGTGTGTACTGGTTCTGCAATTTTTCCAATACACCATTAGCCCAGTTCAATGCTCCCAAAGACTTTTTAAGATCATCAACTCCCACTGCCACATCAATGTAGTCCTGATAGAACATGGAAAGTTCCTCAATGTGGGGTGTTTTCTCCAGAATATCTTCAAAAGTTTCCCTAATAACTTGACAAGCTGTTTGGACTCTTACTTCTTCAATTCGTTTTGATTTTTTCTGACGGTGAATCTTTGATGTGCGAACCTTGGCTGCGGCCTTTTTCGCACGTCGAAATCCCTTATCGAGCACTTCATCAGGTGTAGGTATGTTAGGTAAAAACATTAAATCACATTTTTTTAAAAGATTTTAAAAAATTTTATAAAATTTTTTTTTTTTGGATTCTATTTTTAAGGTATAAATAAGTAATAATCTCATTTTTTTTAGACTTGATGTAAAAGATATTTATTCATTGAATATTTGAGATTGGAAGCTATAAATTTTCACTCCATCTTGTAACCAGCAATCAGGAGATAATCCTGCTTTCATGCAAGTGTTGGCCAGAAATTCTTCAGTGTCCCACTTCCATTCCACAGGAACTTGAGGAAGAAGCAAACCGCGGTAAACTCCCATTTCAACAATAAGGCCATCTTCGCCCAGTTTGATTTTTTTCAAATAGTCGATCGGTTTTTGAACTGACATTAGGACTGGTTTGGTAAGAACACTCACCTCCACTTGGATAAGTTTCATCTCATCTGGCGTTACTCTGGGAAAACGGGGGTCACCAGTAGCTGCACCGATGGCAACTTCTATAACTGCCTCTGTCAAGGGTTTAATTGGTTCGGGAAATCCAATGCAACCCCTTAATTCCCCATCTCGGTGGAGTGTGACAAAAACACCCCTTTCCTCTTTTAAGTGAGGGTTAATATCTTGAGGAACATTTATGATCCTTCCATCGTTTAAGTAAGTTTCAATTGCAGATCTGGCTAATTTTACCAGAAACTGTCCATCATCAGTATTTATCATTTACTGGGCACCACCTACTGTTGCTTGGCTGACCCTGGTGTGAGGCCCTCCATCTCCGACAGGAGCGGTTTGTCCAGCTTTACCACAAAATCCAACCCCCATGTGGAAATCCGAACCAACAGCATCCACTTTTTGCAGTATTTCTAGTATGTTGCCTGAAAGAGAAACATCTCGAAGTGGATCTGTTACTTCCCCATTTTCAATCATAAATGATTCAGCAGCATTAAACTGGAAAACACCTTTGCCAGTGTCTACTTGACCACCTCTAGACCCTTTAAGGTATATTCCATTTTTTATATCCTCAACGAGCTCATCAAAATTCATCTTTCCAGGTTTAAGGTAAGTATTGCTCATACGAACAATAGGTTGGTCTCCAATTCCTGAACGTGCATTCCCACTGGACTGGATATTTAGTTTAGCAGCAGTTTCCCTGGAGCTTAAAAGAGATACTAATTTCCCTTCATCGACTAATACATTTTTACTCACTTTTACTCCCTCCGCATCGTAGGCATAGTATCCGAATGCATCCATACTGGCATCATCGATGATAGTAACTAGAGGTGATCCAATCTGGGCTCCGATTTTACCTTTAAGAATTGAATCATTCTGAAGTATGAGGTCAGCCTCAGATGCATGACCTAATGCTTCGTGGATGAAAACACCAGTGAGTTCTGAATCCATTATTATGGGAAAGCGTCCTGACGGCGGAAGATTAGCATCTAGTAGTCTTATTGCCTTATTAGCAGCAGTTCTTCCCATTAATTCCAGATCCTCTTTTTCAATAACCTCAAACCCCTTGGCACCACCAGTACTTTTATGTCCAAACTGAATGCCATTTTCTGATGCTGCCACTGCATTCAGAAACAGGGCCACCCGATTTTCTTCCATTTGTATTGATGACCCTTCTGAGTTCAAAAAATAAGTGGTGCCTTCAGTGTCAACGTAGTTGACTGTGGTGCTTACCACTTTTTCCAAGTTAGCTGCTTGTTCAACCTCAGTCATGGCCAATTTTTTATCTTCAAGAGGAACATCAGAAAGTTTAATCCGAGCATTGGACCTTACTTTGTCAGTTCTAATTTCTGCGGGAGCTAGTTCAACATCACTGGAAAGAGAGTTGGCCAGTTTCAAGGCAGATTCAATTAGATTATCCAGCCGATTTAACTGGTTAGTATATGAAAACCCCCATGCACCATGTTTTAAAACACGCAAACATATACCTTGATCTGAACCTGATCGTATCTCCTGGATTTTTCCATCTTTCATAACAATTACAGTGTTATCACTCTCATTGACTCTTATATCCGCATAGTCTACATGTTTTTCAACTGACTTTAATGTTTTATCCAGTAAGTCCAGATCTAACTCTTTTCTCATGGTATCTCCATTTTTGATATGATCTTCATGACATATAATTTTATGATATTATTTTTTATTATGGTTTAACAAATAATTAGTTAAGATTAGAGATTTTATTGTTAAGGTTATAATATATGAATTTAAGTATGAATTTAGGGCAGAATTATAAATTATTATCCGAAAAAAATATGATATACAATAGTTCTGTTTAAATAGCTTAGAAATCATAAATGTTATGTCATTCCCTTGATAATACTTTTATTATTTATTAAAAAGCACCGGTTGTGAAAAAAGTGAAGACCATTGAGGAAATAAACCAAAAAATCAAAGACGGGGATGCAGTTGTGATCACTGCTGGTGAGATGACCCGTATTGTGCAAGAAAATGGTGCAGAAGAAGCTGCAAAAGAGGTGGATGTGGTAACCACCGGAACATTCGGCGCTATGTGTTCTTCAGGTGCTTTTTTCAACTTCGGACATTCAGACCCGCCCATTAAAATGAGTCGAACATATCTTAATGGCGTGGAAGCATACTCAGGCATAGCAGCGGTAGATGCCTATATAGGGGCAACACAACCCCACCGCAACCCGGATATTGGATTTGATTATGGTGGCGCCCACTTGTTAGAAGATCTAGTGCGAGGTAATGAAGTTGAACTGGTAACTGAGGCTTTCGGAACCGATTGCTACCCACGAACAGATGTACACACTTTCATCAGCTTGGAAAGTTTAAACCAAGCAGTTATGGTTAATCCAAGGAACTGTTACCAGAATTATGCTGTGGCAACCAACTCAACTGAAGAAACTCTTTACACTTACATGGGCACCTTACTGCCTCAGATGGGTAATGTTAGTTATTCCAGTGCAGGGGAACTCAGCCCACTTTTAAATGACCCTTACTTCCAAACCATTGGTGTTGGAACACAAATATTCCTGTGCGGTGGTCGGGGATACATAATGGGCCAGGGAACTCAACACGCAACTGATGGAGAACGTAAGAACGGTGTTCCCACAGGATCAGCTGGCACACTAATGCTCCAAGGTGACTTGAAAAAGATGGACTCTAATTATCTGAGGGGGGCAACCATGCCTAAATACGGACCTACCCTATATGTTGGGGCGGGAATTCCTATTCCCATCTTAAATGAGGAGATAGCTCAACGTACAGGTATCAGTGACCAGGAAATAAGTTGTAAAATCTATGATTATGGAGTTCCACGGCGAAACAGACCCATTATTCAAGAAACAAACTATCATGAACTTAAAACTGGTAAAATAGAAATTAATGGAAATGAAGTTCAGACTTCATCGTTATCTTCATTTAAAAAGGCATTGGAAATTGCTGAAGAACTTAAAAATTGGATAGAGAAAGGGGAATTCTTTTTAACCAGTCCAGTGAAAAGTATTCCAAATAAAGGTTGCAGTGTATCTCCCCTTGAGATTAGAAGGCCATCTATAATGGTTAAAGATCTTAAAATCAAGCCAGTTATAACTGTCAAGGCAGAAGAAGCTATTTCGGGTGTTGCCCGGAAGATGGTGGATAATAACATCAACCACTTGCCAGTGGTGGACCATCTAGGAAGACTCATGGGAATTGTAACCTCATGGGATATTGCCCATGCCGTAGCCAAGGGCAGTAAAAAACTGACAGAAGTGATGACCAAAAAGGTAATCGTTGCTATGGAGGATGATCCAGTGGAGGTCATTGCCCGGCGCATTGATAAACATGAAATATCAGGTATGCCCATAGTGGACCGGGAAAACTTGGTTAAGGGCATGATTACCGCTGAGGACATATCCCGACTTATGTGCTCCCAAAATAATAAGGAAGGTGATTCCCAGTGAAAGCTTGGCTAAAATTTTCACCTAGAATTGTGAGCAAACACGTGATATCTGATTTAATCAAAACCTATGATGTGACCTTCAATATTCTGCGAGCTGATATCACCCCGAAGGGTGGTAAAATGCTTATAGAAATCAGTGGCAGTGAAGCAGAAGAAGGAATAAAATACATGGAAAAAGAGGGAATCCAACTCAACCCTATTAAAAAAGTGGTTAAAAAGGATGAAGATAAATGTGTAGATTGCGGTGAATGCGTCAGCCTCTGCCCAGTAGAAGCTATTACCATTGATGGAAAATGGACAGTGCTGCTGGATGACCAGAAATGCATTGGCTGCGGCTTTTGCATGTCTTCATGTCCTACCAAGGCCATTAAAATTGCTGATTCAGAATAATCTTATTTTTTTCTTTAACATTGTAGAAATCATGTGGAGAAGTTTTAATGGTTAAATGTAAACACTGCGACACTGAAAATGAAGATAATTTAACTCATTGCCAGAATTGTGGGAAAAAACTCTTGGAAACCACTGACAAAAAAAATATTAATAAAATATTGTTTGTTGGACTGGGAATTTTAGGTTTTTTCGTAATAATAATGCTCATATCCTCTTTAATCAACACTCCATGGATTTCTGAGTTTGATCAGGGATTGATTAACTCAGTTAAGAATAACGAATCCAGTGAAAGTCTTATACTTAAAATAAAAGAACATTCAAATATTAATCGAGAAGGGTCTAAAAAAGGTTATGAAGCTATTGTTTCTGGAGAAAAATCAAAGAATAATCCAGAGTTTCTAGATGAAGTTAAGGAAAATTATCATAAAGAATTGGAGTACATTAAAAAGATTGAAAATCTACAAATAAGCTTCGCAAAAAGGGAAATCGATGAAGAAACATTCATTAAAAAGCTCACCATTTTATATGAAGAACAACCTGAACTAGATTACTAGGTCAATGATTAAGGGACAGACATGAATTCAAATTATTTCACAGAATCTGTGAGAAAACTTCGCACAGATGAAAAAATCCCATATGATCTATTATTGCTAGCAGATGAAACAATAGAAGCCATAGATAAATGTATTGAAGATTCTGAAATATATATTTTAGAAAAGCAGCAAAAAATACTTGGAGTTTATGTCTTGCAGTTCATTGATAAAAGAAGTGTTGAAATTAAATATATTGCTGTTGATGAGAAATTCCAAGGGCAAGGTATTGGTACGTTTTTACTGGAAGATGCCATTTTAAGGGCAAAGAAAAATGGGTTTGAAAATATAACCATTAAAACTGGTGATTGTGGAATTAAACAACTCCACTTGTACCAGAAAGTGGGTTTTGAAATATTTGATGTTGAAAAAAACTTCTTCATTGATAATTTTCCGGAACTTATCTATGAGGACGGAAGATTATGCAAGGATAGGGTTATACTAAAAAAAATAATTATGAATCTCAAAAAAGAGAATCCAAATTAACTCTTTAAGATCGGTAAATTCCCTTAAAACAATCCTTTTTTAAAAATGATTACACATGTGGTTGGTAAATTTTTCAAATANTAAGATTTCTGTGAATTTAACAAAAATCTTAGTCTATTTTTGAAAAAGAGAAGTGAACTTATANAGCAGACTTTTACCATTATAAATGGCTTTTTCAGGACACATTTCCATGCAGCATAAACAGTTAATACAATGTCCATAGTCAAATTCAGGAATGTATTGATCCTGATCTTCAGTTCGTTGCCCAGGTTTTTTTAAAGCATTCGTTGGACAACTCGCCTGGCATCTCAAACACATTGTACATTTTTCC
>JGI24710J26742_10004216_pt1 | contig 11909 bp, 9 predicted proteins | sample BioPla2DNA2_FD_26742 | JGI IMG/M metagenome (IMG submission 26742) | reverse complement strand
CTATTGTAACGATCAGGTACCTCCGAACTTTGCTCCGTAATTCCTGAAAATATCGAAAACGGATTCTTTAAACCCTCCAAAAAATAGGTATTTCCGTTAAAGACTTTTCCGGTAAGCGGAAGGGGAAACGCCCGTTTTCTCTTTAAATATCCTGGCGTAATAGCCGTTGTAATCCATATTGCAGGCAGCGAAAGCCTCGGCAATGGAAAGATTGGTGTCCAGCAGCTTTTCCTTCACTTTGCTGATTTTATAATTGATATAATACTCATGGGCGGTTATACCGGTATTCTTCTTAAACAACTTTGCGAAATGGGTTTTGCTTAGGCATGCNGCTTTTGCCGTTTCGTCCAGGTTAAAGGGTTCCTGCCAATGAGTTTCTATGTATTGTTTGGCCCGTGCTATTTCTTCTTTTCCTCTGTATATGTTTTTAATGATAAAAACGGCGGCAAAGCATTCTACCTTACCACCATCGTTTACTAAAGGAAAACAGGTGATGTCTGAGCTTATGCTCTGAACATCCCTGTCCATCACATTAAAATACCGAATCATNTCAGGGTATGGCGCATTGAAATCGGTCAGATGTACGGTTTTACCTTTCAATACCTGCCTCACCTGATCCACAACACCAAGATTGCGCACGATAGGATCCTNAAAAACATTGTATTTCCCTATGTGATCTTCCACATTTCGTATGCCGATTACTTCCAGCGCCGCTTTGTTAACCATCCTCGCAGTTCCGTCAAGGGAAAAAATCTGGATCGGATAGGGAAAGCACTCGATGACCCTGGCAAATAGCTCTTCTTTTCCAAAAAGCGATTGAAACGACTCCATAATATCGTTTTGCCTGTCTTCCACATTATTCCCCATTTTTTATCACCATTTTATACCTGCCGTTTTCGGGCTTTCAAGAACTCTTTGTGGCGATAATTCAGCACGGCATCTTTTATGTTTTTATTATACTATACATACCAGTTTGTTACCATATCTATGATAAATGAATTAAAACCCGCTTATCAAATTTTGCGGGTATTTTCTTCAAGCCAGGCTTTTTCCTCAGCATTCAGATAAGGAGAAAGGGTTTCAAGAACTTTTTTATGGTATGTGTTAAGCCATTCCTTTTCCTGTTCTGTAAGCATATCCGGGTTTATGCCCTTCAGGCTGACAGGACAAAGAGTAAGTGGTTCAAACCTCATAAACTGTCCGAATTCGGTTTTTTCATCCTCAACAACAAGAACCATATTTTCAGTTCTTACACCATGTTTGCCCTCCCTGTAAATTCCCGGTTCAATAGTAATTATCATTCCTTTTTCAAGCTTCGCCTTATTTGGTCTGGGACTAAATGACTGCGGGCCTTCATGCACGCTAAGGCAATAGCCTACTCCATGACCGGTTCCGCATTTATAATCCAGACCCAGTTCCCATAATGGCTTTCGTGCCAGTACATCAAGATTGGAGCCGGTCGCACCATATAAGAATTTTGCCGAGGCAAGCGCTATATGTGCTTTAAGAACCAGCGTGAAATCAGTTTTTTCTTCTTCGCTGATTTCATTGAAAACAATTGTCCTTGTAATATCCGTTGTGCCATTCAGATACTGCCCTCCGGAGTCAAGTACCATCATACCCTTGTCTTCCAGCATATATTTACTGTCTTCCGCAGCGGAATAATGCATAATTGCCCCGTGGTCTTTATACCCTGCTATCGTTTCAAAACTTGAGCCGATATTATCGGGCTGCTGAAACCTTAACTGTTTAAGTTTGTCGGAAACCGTAATTTCGCTTATTTCCCGTCTGCCGATATTTTTATCAAGCCAAAGAAGGAATTTAACCATTGCCACTCCGTCGCTAATCTGGCATCTTTTTATGTTCTCAATCTCTGTTTCATTTTTAACGGCTTTTAATGCCGCGGTTATTTCATCAACCTCAACCTTCGCGCATCCGGAAGGTATAGCGTCATACAGCCAGCAGTTGGTTCTCTTAATATCAAAAGCTATGCTTTGTTTATTATCCAATTTCTCAATCTTTTCTCTTACAGCGTCATAATCCAAGACTTCAACTTTATTATCGTTAAGTGTTTTCATTACATCATCCGCAACCTTCGCCGGGTTGATAAACAAATATGCCCTATCCATTGAAATCAGCGCATAGGCTATTGTTACACAAATGTAAGGAACATCGCCGCCTCGGATATTAAACAACCACGCTATGTCATCAAGGCTGCTGATAAGATAATTTTCCGCATTAACCTTCTTCATTTCCTCTCTTACTTTTTCAATTTTCTCTTTTGCAGACATACCGGTATATTTTATATCATGGCAAAAAATCATATCGGAAGGGATTTGCGGCCTGTTATCCCATATGCTCCCGACAAGATCATGGCTTTTATCGATCCGTATTCCTTTTGCGGATAATTTTCTCTCCATTTCCCTGTAGTCAAAAACCGAGATTGTTCTACCATTAAAACCGACGCAATCTCCGTTTTTCAATTTTTCAGCAATCCACTCCGTATATGACGGAACACCGGGATTACCCATTTTAAATAATTTAATTTCAGAGCCTGTCAGCTGCTTTTCCGCCTGAATGAAATACCTGCCGTCAGTCCACAGGCCGCTTTCATCCATTGCAGCAACAAATGTGCCCGCCGAACCGGTAAACCCGGATATCCACGCTCTTGCTTTCCAGTGATCGGCAACATATTCACTTAAATGCGGATCAGAGCTTGGAATAATGTATGCATCAAGTCCATTTTTTTTCATATGCTCACGCAGCAATTTAATCTTGTCATTTACATTCATTTCAGTACTCCTTAAATATTTAAAGTTAAATTATGTACTCTATTTTAACAAATANTTGCTTATCNCCGCTGCGGCCATATATCTCAAAGGCANGATCCGTCATAGCTCCATGTTTCGGTACAGGAATTTTTCATAATAATTGCGCACCTGAACAGCAGTAATACAATTCTATCAAATGTTACATAAAAAACAAAGATGTGCACATTTATTTTCACTTCCTTCAGGTATTGATTTTGAAATTATAAAGATACTTGATAATTAGCGGGAGGGCCGTGATGTTTTCCAATATTGGATCAAAAATAAAAAGCTTAAAATCTGATTGGTGTTTTAAAGCAGACAAAACGGGAATATTTAACGAGAAAAACGGGCTTTTTTATGATACGATTAAATCAAATATTCAATTGTTCTTTGGAGTGTATATGAATTTGAAAGAGCGGACAATATTTCATATTGATGTGAATTCAGCCTATTTAAGCTGGGAAGCGCTTGAGTGTTTAAAGAAAGGAAATACTGTTGACCTTCGTACAGTTCCTTCCATTGTTGCAGGTGATCCGTCCAAAAGGCACGGAATCGTACTGGCAAAATCAATTCCCGCCAAAAAATACGGTATAGTTACCGGCGAGCCGGTTTTTCAGGCAATAAAAAAATGTCCCGATCTGGTTATGGTTCCTCCAAGTCATGATGTTTACGCAAGGCAGTCACAGGCTATGACCGACCTGTTGCTTCGATACACACCCGATATTGAAAAATTCAGTATTGACGAATGTTTTATTGATATAACAGGCTTAAAGCTTATATATGGCAGCGATTCAATTCGCCTCGCCCATAAGATAAAAAATAATATACGCGATGAACTGGGATTTACCGTTAATGTAGGCATTTCGGAAAACAAGCTGTTAGCTAAAATGGCTTCCGATTTTGAAAAGCCGGACAAAGTTCATACGCTGTTTCAGGACGAAATCAGGGAGAAGATGTGGCCGCTGCCCGTCTCTAAGCTTTATATGGTAGGAAAAGCTTCCTTAGCAAAATTAAATATGATGGGGATTAAGACCATTGGTGATCTGGCAAACACAAGAGCGGATATATTGGAACAGCAGCTTAAGAAATACGGACGGATGATCTGGGAATATGCAAACGGAATTGATGATTCGCCGGTTAAATCATCGGAATCTGAAGCAAAGGACTTAAGCAATGAAACCACTGTCAGCTTTGACATTACCGACAGGGAGACAGCACGTTTATATATTTTATCCTTAAGTGAAACGGTGGGAACACGGTTGAGAAAAGCGGGGCTGTATGCAGGTGTAGTGGCTGTTCATATTAAAAACAGCAGTTTTAAGTCATATTCACGTCAAAAAAAGCTGAACAGGCCGACGCAAGACACTAATATAATTTTTTCCACAGCGGCTTCCCTGTTTGATCAGGTATGGAAACGCGAGCCCATCCGGTTGATTGGCGTTGCTACATCTCAGTTGGAAAAGGAACCCTCTCTCCAGATTGACATGTTTGAAGCAGTTTCTCCCGGAAAAAAAGAAGGAGCAAAACTTAATGAAAGTATCGACAGGATTAGAGAAAAATACGGCAGTGAGTATATTGTCCGGGGTTCATTGCTGAATTTCAACAAAAACCATAAGCGGAATAAGAAAAATAATGTATGATTAATTGATATCAAAAACGGGATGCCTGTCATTATTCGATAAGCATCCCGCCCGATTCCTTGGACATGTATTTGAGTGTTTTAACCTGTTCCCAGTTTTTATTTCTGTCATATCAAGTTATTTAATCATTTCTCTCTACTGTTTCTATTTCTATTGTACATCGATTTTTACTTTCTTCTTTTTGTCCGGCTTTTCTTTTGGAAGCACTAAGGACAGTATGCCATCCTTGTANACGGCTTTAATGTCTTCTTCCTTAACGTCTTCCACATAAAAACTTCTTTTGTAGTTTCCGTAAGCTCTTTCACGACGTATATAATTTTCGTTTTCTTCGTTTACTTCCTTCTTCTGCTCTACAGAAATTGTGAGCAGGCCATCGTTTAAGTCGATTTGAATATCATTCTTATCCACTCCCGGCAGTTCAGCGTCTATGAGCCATTCATTTTCAGTTTCACGGATGTCTGCCCTTACCGGTGTATTTACCCATCTGCCAAAGAATGAATCGTTGAANAAATCGTCAAACAATCTGTCTATGCCCCAGATGTCACCTCTTTTTGTCAAACCTGTGTTTCTTCTGATATAGGGTACCAATCCGAACATTAATAACACCTCCATTAAATATTCTATTAACTTTGACTATCTTTGACCTTCTGTTTATATTTTAATAGCATTTAAAATTAAATTCAAGTTTTGTTTTTGACTTTCTTTGACTATTGTTAGTGATTATACTTCATTATGGCAAAATAACTCCTGATTCCTTCCAATCTCTTCAAATTTCGTTGTACTTTATATTTTATGTGTGAAAACCTTATCCCGTTATCCTTTCTTAATAAATATGCAAAGAGTATTACCTTAAACAGGCATTGGCCAATTCTTTATTCTTTTTGTTCCAATAACGGTTGAAGCGGTTCTTTGAAGGCATACTCCACTCTTTTTCGGTTAAAAAACAGGAAATTGCCTTTTCCTCTTTTTCGGCTGCTTCAATGGAAAACTGTTTAAGCTCCTGAAGATCCGGATTTGAATTACTAAATAATTCTTTCTCCCGTGATATGAAGTCTTTTTCAAGTTCCTGCAACTTACTTCGTAGAATATCCGGGTTGATAACACCGGTTAGGACACTTCTGTGTATAGCTTCGCGCTTCAGCCAGTAGTTTTTAGACTCGCATTCGTCATAAAAAACCGGGGCACCGGAATCAATTTCTACAAAAACAGGCTTAAAACAGGAGATGCATGGAGTAGAAGAACCTGTTACCCAAAGCGTTGAAGGTTTATTATCACGCAGCACTGCAACAAGGCTTCCGGTGGTATGGTCGCCGATTAGCCCTCCTGCATGCATGCATACACTTCGTACGCTTCCGCGCTTAAATACAGTTGAATCATCTTTGGGATAATGTTTTCTCAATGCCTTCATCATCATTGATGCGTCAATATTTTCTTTAATTGATAAATACGAAGACTCAAGCCTTTTTTTTGAGCCCGAGAAATAAGTATATAATCTATTCGTTAGTTTTCCTGCAAAATCGAAATCTTCATCCACTCCGCCCCGGTAAATATGCTCTTTGCGTATACTCAACCGGTTGGATATTGCATGTTTTCCGGAAACTTTTACAACTGCCCAGCGTTTGCCTGCTGTTTCTATAACATACCCTTCCTTCGGATCGACAATTAAAAAACTGTTATCATAGAAGAATTCATGATCAAATCCACAGTTTCCGCCCTGTCCGTATTTCTCAAGCAGGGAAGTAATCAGTTCGACCGCTTTTTCCGCGGTTTCACATCTTTCAAGGGCCAAACGGACCAAATCCATGCCGATTAAAGCCTCCGGGCCGCGTTTAACTTTCGTAAAAACCGCTTCGTTTCCTATTGCTACAGAGGCTGAGTTTACACCCATCTCAGCGCCCCATATCCATGAAGGCTTGCACAGTACTGCCGCATATGTATATTTAACTTGTGGAATAGTTATGTATGTGAGTTTTAACGGGCTGCCGGCTATATGCTCTTTTTCCGGAACATGTATTACCAAATGCGGTTCATTTGGGCTTCGATCACTGTTTTTTGCAAAAAGGACAGTACCCTGTTCAGCATATGGCGAAAAAGCACACAAAGTATCACACATATACTCACCACCTCTAAAAAACATATTATCACAGAGAACCTTTTTGTGAAACTATCAGGATTAGTGTTAAATTATAGTTTTCGGAATTTATCAATATGTAAAGGCAGCATATGGCGTATATCCTTTAGATCGAAAACTCCCAGAAGTATAAGCATCACAATCATCAGCATTCCTGTAATACCCGCTGAAATAAAAAGAACCGGGACAGGTGACACAACTACCGATAAAGTCAGCATTTTTACCGCAGGTGCTATGATAATACCTGAAACGCACGCGATAAGTGGTTTTATCAGCCAATCGCCTATTTCAATTGCCATTCCCGTTGTTTTTACTGTTGTACGTATATTCAATGCAGCGCTGGCAAAATTGCTTATTACAATTGCGGCAATATAAGCTTCAAGGCCGAATATTGGAATTGCAAACCACACAAAACTCAGCCTTATAACACTGCTCAGCATTGAATGTTTTAACGTTTCGGTTTCCTTTCCCAGGCCGTTCAGAATTCCTAAGAGCGTTTGCTGCAGATAGAAAAAAACTCCGGTAAATGAAAGAAGGTACAGCATACGTCCTACGTTCTGACCAGGATACACTATATTTGATATTTCATTGCAATATGATATAAAAAGGCTTGTAAACAAAAAACCAAGAACGAGCGTTACGCGTATTGAACGTGAAATCTGCCTGTTTGCCGCAAATATTCTTTTTCTTGTTACAGATTCCGCAATGGCCGGTACAAGAGCGATCGCCAGCGCGGCTGTAAGCATCGACGGAAACGATATAATCGGGGATGCCATTCCTGTTAATTTACCGTACTCAACTAACGCTTCCTTTGAGGTCAGGCCAAAAATTTCAAGACGCTGAGGAATCAATAAAAACTCGACCGTTCCCATAAATGAAAGTATCAATCTGTTAGCAGTGATGGGAAGCGATATTTTCAAAATGGATTTTCCAATATCCCTCTTGCGCATCAGCTTCATTCCGGTATCTGCAGATTTTTTCATCCTTCGCGAAAGGAAGGCCGCATACACAACCAATACATTAGCAATTTCTCCGGCAACAAGACCTAATGTGGCAAAAAGGCATTTTCTTTCAAAATCCCCGTATATAAACTGATCCGCTATCACGTATATTACAACAAGCTTAACTGCTTGTTCAACAACCTGTGATATCGCGTTCGGCATCATTTCCTGTTTTCCGTAAAAATACCCTTTCAGCGCGGTAATTCCGGCAATAAAAGGAATTGACGGCAGCAGCCAATATAACGCACTTTTTGTGCGTATATCACCGACAAGATAATTAACAACAAAATCCAGATTAAAAAGCAGAATTAACACAACAAAAACTGCACAAACGAATACCGCGGTCCCGGCTACAACCGCAATACGGTTTGAGTTCCTGTGTTTTCCTCTGGCGGTTTCTTCAGCAACAAGCCTCGATACGGCAATTCCGACACCAGCCGTTAAACCAAGCAGTACCAGATTATACACCGGCAAAACAAGCTGAAAAAGCCCCATGCCTTCAGCGCCAATTGTTTTCGCAATGTAAACACGGTAAAAAAAGCCGATAATTTTAACAAAAAAACCGGATATGGTTAATATAAGCGTGTTCCGTTTTAATGTATTCTTTTTCATATAACCTCATCAATCACCAAAACATGCACGGATAGATAATCTGGTGATTTTTGTTTCAAATCCGGATGTTTTTGATCAAAACGGAAAAAATACATGCTTATATATATGGCCAAACACCCGTTATCATTCATAGAAAAAGTAAAAGCCTGCCTTATGCAAGCTTACATATATCCGCCATCCTGCGGGGTGTCTGAAGAACCGGATTTCAGAACCTCTTCAAGTGCCTGAGTGCCCTCATATGGCTCATCATCTTCAATACCATGCAAAAAATCCCCCCGCATTACTTTTTCCAGCACATCCTCTTCTACAGGACGGTGGGATGACTTGCTTATCTCGTCAAGTTTATTTTCATGTTCTTCGGATATTTCACAGTCAATACAATTCCTTGTGTAAGGTAATGCTTCAAGCCGTTCGCTGCCAATATGTTTACCGCAAACCCCGCAAATTCCGTAATTACCGTCTTTAATTCTTTTCAGCGCATCATCAATTTCCCTTACGGCAAATTCTTCACTTTCTTTTAGTGCCGCATTATGCTCAGCATCGAAAAGCTCGGTGGCGATATCGGCGGGATGGTTGTCATAGCGTGAGAGTTCGCTGTCTTCGTGCGTCCGATACCCGGAAGGTGCACCCCGCAGCATATCACCAATTACCTCCATATGCTCCTGCCTGAGCTGCTCAAGCAAATAGCGGAAATGTTCATTTTGATCTTTTTTCATATATTGCCTCCGTATATTAAACGTATCATTTTTTGTTTGCCCAATGCATAACAATGAGGTTATAAAGGAATTTAATCCGGCTTACCTATTATCCCCGAAATATCGGAATCTTTATCAGATATTTTTGTTTTAAATTAATAAAATGTTATCGATAATGAAATTTAAAATATGTTATTATTAGAAGTATGAAATAAGGAGGTTCCGTCTATGAAGTATTTAATAAGGCAAAAGATTTTTTCTTTCAGGGACAGTTTTACTATAAAAAATGAATTTAATGAGGATTGCTTTAAGGTATACGGTAAGATTCTGACTATTGGAAACAAGCTGTTTCTTACGGATATGCATGATCGAGAATTGTTCTATATCGAACAGAGGCTTTTAAGGTTTTTGCCTGAGTATACAATTTATCAAAACGGCGTTGAGGTTGCAACGGTTAAAAAAAGATTTACGCTGATGAGGCCGAGTTTTGACATAACCAGTTCTTTTGGTTATTTTCATATCGAAGGGAATTTTCTCGCATACGATTTTACAATATTTAAAGATGGAACCCCCGCTGCCGTTGTGTCAAAAAAATGGTTTTCATTATCCGACACTTACGGTGTTTCAGTTTCAGACAATGAAAACCAGGCCTTTATCCTTGCTCTTGTAATTGTTCTTGATCAAATTTACCACGACGGGAAGAAATAGTGCAAAAAACCTGCTGTTTTCTTTATTTTGAATAGATACTATTCGTATTAATAATTGATAATGCTTATTCGCTATATAGTACCTCCGTATATATCCTGTGCAGCAGGATCGCGGCTTCGGCCCTTGTTAAATTATGAAGGGGGTTCAGCCTGTTACCGCTTCCCTGTATTATGCCTTCACTTACAAGAATGGCAATGTTTTCAGCCGCGTAATCCGAGATGATTCTAAAATCTATATAACCTTCTATTACTGAAATATCTGCGGGCTCAAAACCCTTTCCGGTTGCGTTTAGCGCCCTTACGGTCAATGTCATCATATCCTGACGGGCTATACCCTCTAAAGGTTTGAACGTATTATCGCCGACCCCTGAGGTAATACCAAGCTTTTTAGCGGCTGCAACGGCTTCATAATAATAATCCTCTTCATATACATCGCTGAAATTATCACCGGAATCTGCTTTCAAATTTAGTGTATTCATTAAAAAATACAAAAAATCCGCTCTTGTTATTTCATCCATGGGTTTGAAACGCTTTCCGGATACCGCTCTTAAGATACCCCTTGACGCAAGAAATTCAATTTGCCGTTGTGCCCACGCTACATCATATATATCTGTGAAAATCATTGTTTCATCGTCTACAAGTTTTAGTATACCGAACTTTGAAGTATTCCTGTACAACTCACCGGTTCCGTCATTCCAGGATACAATGCTGTCTAATGTACCATCGCCGTTTCTGTCGTCGTTAACTATAAAATCAAATCCGATAAGAATACCATCCACAGGTTTGACTGCGTCGAATGCAATTGCAGCTTCCACAATATAGCCGCTTTCTATAACCTTAACAGCAGATGTGATTCTTTCAGCGTTTGCACCGGCTCCAAAGGATTGCACATTATCAAAGTCTATCCGATATTGTGCGTCATCGAATTCATAATCCTCAGTCTTCCCATTATTATAGTCTATAAAAATTTCAACTGAATCATGTTCCCAAGGATTTTCGGAAGACTTGCTCAGATGTTCGTCTGCCACTTGCGCATATACATATAAACTGTTTTCATCCCAAAGGGTTTTAACCTTTGCAACAGCCCCTTTCACACCTTTTATCCAGGCATTGGTTACAAGTTCCATCGACTTGTCCCAAACATCGTCTTTTTCTCCGTCAATTATCGGCGTTCCATACAGCGCGCATGATGCGTTAAGACGCTTTTGCAGAGTTGCCAGTCCAAGCCTGTCGGGATTATGGACCTGCATGTTATAGGGATCATTCCATGAAACCACAGCTCCGGAATCCGCATCGGTAATTCGAATATCAAAATTAATTATATCACCCGGCACCGCGTTTTTATGCATTGTAACCGCCGCTTCAACAATATAGCCGTCATCCAGCGCCGTCACGGAATAATCGGCGCCCTGCACATCTCTTTGATCAAAATATAATTTATAATTTAAGTTCTCTTCGAAGGTTCCCGGGTTATTTGCCCCAATGAATATTTCTACCGTGTCATTTTTATTTTTCTCGGAATCAAAAATATATGCGAATATATAAAGAGTGTTTCGGTTCCACATTGTTTTAAATGAAGCTTTTATGCCGTTTGAAACCAATTCAACCGGTTTTTGCTGTAAATCCCAGCTAAATTCGGACATTCCATCAATATACGCCGTTCCGCCCGGAATATTCATAGATTTTTTTTCGGCTGCATGAGTTAAAGAACCGGCGAAAACCGGCGCTATACCAGTTATTAGTAAAATTATAATAAATGATACTATGGCAAAACCTTTATTCTTAAAAAGATACGGCATAATTTCACCTCTACTGTAAAATGCCTTTACTTCGCTTAAAACAAAACTTCAATCATATAGTAAATTATACCACCTGTAAATGTCTGTAACTCAATATCTTTTTTATCCCTTTCCTTTAAAGATAGTAAGCAGAATCTGTTAATCATAATCAAAAAAGAGCCTATCAACTTTATGCTAATAGACTCCACGCTAAACATTTTGGCGCGCCCGGCAGAGATCGAATCCACAACCTTCTGGTCCGTAGCCAGACGCTCTATCCAATTGAGCTACGGGCGCATATATTAGCTGTTCATTTAAGAACAATATATATATTAATATAAAACAATATAAAAATCAAGCTGAAAGATTTTGCAGTTTCTGTCGAGACACTCATGAACTCACAGGTTGCACTTCAAAAAATGCCATAAATTTTTTTCGCCAGTTTAACAGTTAATTGATGCTAATAATAAAGTTTGAAGTATTTAAATTACGCCATTAGGGCGGATTTTTTTTGTCAAATTTTTTTCATTTGCGT
>JGI24710J26742_10004215_pt1 | contig 11911 bp, 9 predicted proteins | sample BioPla2DNA2_FD_26742 | JGI IMG/M metagenome (IMG submission 26742) | reverse complement strand
TTATAAACAACTGCCCTGGAAAACCAGAGTTTTGACCTACGATCAGCTCTACAACGAGGTGAAAGCCGAGCTGGGTGACGAGCTGGATGTTAGATTGAAAGAACTTTCTGACCGCATGATGCAAGACGAAAGCATCGATCAGCGCGAATTCTCGCTAAAACTGGTAGAATTGACCCACCACTTGTGGAGCGACCGTGATCCTGTGGTCATCGTGTTTTTCACGCCTCCCTACTATCCACATATCTACGTTGAAGGCAAAGAGCCCCGAGAGAAGGCTTTGCTGGAAGCCGTGGCGGATGCGGTGAATAGCACCGAAACCGACTATAAACTGGTGTATAAAAAGTTCTTCCCCTACATTTCAGACTTGAGCTACGCAGCTGCACCAAAAGACCCAAAGATCATTGCCGCACTGAAAAACAATATGCCCGGATTTGGCGTGAAATACGACCTTCCCCTGGAAGATATGCAAAAACTGGATTTGCCCGTTTTGGATATCGGCGCCTTCGGTAAAGACGCACACCGCTTCACTGAAAGAATCGAAAAGAGATACTCATTTGAAGTGGCTCCGATATTGGTGTACAAAACGATAATGAACCTCCTTAAATGAGGTGAGAAGTAAACAATGAGAGTGGTATTGAAGGACCTCAAACAACGCACCCTGCTTTTTACCGGAGCCAGTCATCCAAACAGGCTCCGCAAAGCGCAGACTTGACTGTCAGGTGCGTCTGCTGCAATATGTCCTGTTTGATACCAAGCAACTCTTGGATAACTATGAAGAATTGTTGAGCCGGCTCGGATTACGAGTCGGCTTTTTCATTCATGGCCATCCGTGCAATCCGTGGGACAATCTTCTCTTACCCTTGAGAATGCTCTGCCCGCCCCATTTGGATTTTTGGCCAAAACCAGGCCTATCGCTTGATATGAGTCACCTTCTTCATTCCGGCAATACGCCCATCAACAGAGAGCTTCACGATATATACACCACTTGGGACGCTCAAGCCGGCCTCATCTTTCCCGCTCCAGCTTGAATGATATTTCCCACCTGTATTTGCTTCCGGAGTGAGGCGCTTTACCAATTGCCCCCTGATGTTATACACTTCCAGAAGCACATCTGCCGGGGCATCGAGGCCAAAATCCAGCTTCAGCACATCCCCAAAGGGATTGGGGTAGCAATTGACCACTGGAGCAACAGGTGAGGCAAGATCATCATTGATGCCGGTGTATTGATAGGAATAGATGGCAATGTTGTCTGTGGAAAAGAGATAGAGGTGGTCATCGTCCCAGTCGATATGGATCGCTCTGGAATACTGCGGCAAGAAGTGTTCTGCGGTCACATAGCCCGAAGGGAAGCCATTGACGTTGTAGAGGCTTATCCCGTTTTCTCTGCCAATACAGACGTAGTTTAGAAAATCGAAGACAGGGTGGCCCGAATCCACCTGAAAGTTAGATTGTTCATGGTAAAAAGTGCTTAACGTGGGCAGGGGACTGATGTTGTAGAGATAGAGATAATCACCCACTCCATAGATAAATCCCGGCGAGGGCAGTAAGCCCGAAACCACAGTGGGCGGCTGGGGTGAATTTTGTGAAAATCCATCAAAAGTATAGAGATCAAAAGCGCCGGCAGCAGTCCTCACTGAGGCATGGAACTGATTATTGGCAAAAGCTTTGGATACAAAAGTCTGGCTGATGGGAAACCGGAATATATGTTCTGTGTCGTTTCCGATAACAGCATATTTATCTATCTGAAGCCCGGTGCTGTCCACATGATAGAAGCAACCCGGCTCCTCATGGTTGAAATACAGTGCCATAGTGGCGTCAAATACGGTCTCATACACCAAGACCGGATTGTGTAGATCTGAGATATTGTAGATGCGCTCAAAGTCACCATCATCCTGCCAGATCAAGACATACAGCAAATCTCCCAGCAGGTCAATCTGGGTGGTTGAGCCCTCAAACAGCGAAAAGGCGTAGCAGGGATTGGCAGGATCAGAGATGTCAAACACCGTAATTCCACAATACTGCATGGGTTGCAGGGCATAGTTTCCATAGCGGCGTCCGCCACCGGTATAGAGATTGTAGCGATAACACTTGGCGACAAATTCAAGCCGTCCTGTGTCTGTTACTTTGAGGCAAAGGCAGCCATAGGTCATATCCGGGTGGAAGAGATATTCGTTGTAAGCCCGCATCATTCGTACTACCGGTGCTGAGTCCAAGCCGAGCGGATAGGGGCTTTGGCAGACCAATGTGGGCAGATTTGGCTCCGATATGTCATAGATATGGAAGACCTGGCTGAAATACTGGCCATCGTCTTCGCCCACACCACAGACCAAATATCCATTGCAGACAACCGCACTTCCATATGTCTGATGCGAGATGGTGGATAAAAGCTCCCACTGGGAAAGATCAGAAGTCCGCCAGATCTTGACTCCGGACCCACACTGCGTTGCCAGAGTGGAATCGTCTATGGCGATTAAATTTGGGAAGGTGCCACTCGGATAGGGCAAACTCAGCTCTGCCACCGGAACCAGTCCCTGGGTGGCATCAACGCTGAAGAGCCCAAAAGCCGAGGCATTAGAAGTCCTGGAGATGAGATGATCATCCGGGAGCACTTCATAGAAGTATCGGGCCGGATACCTGTGCGTAATTTCCAAGGTATGCGGGTCGATTAAAAGCAGGGATCGGTAGAGAGAATCAATGCTTTCACGGGAGATGAGGACATCGTTTACGATCCTGAGCTTGTCAAAGCTGGTATTATTTGCTCCGGCTGTTAGGCTGCCCACCAAAACGGGCCGGCAGGGATCGCTGATGTCGACCTTGTGCAGCATACCAAACTCCGGCTGCGTCGAGGAGTGTGCATCCTTCTGAAAAACAGCGATAAAGAGAAAGTTTTGCCAAGCCACCATCTCTTTTGCGGCACCTTCCACTCCAAAATTGGCTACTTCGGTAAAACTGCCGGCGGTACTGTCCCACTCACACACCTGGAAGCCAAAGCTATTGGGCATATATACATAGGGGTATCTGATGACGGGCAAGCGGGTGTCTGCCATATCATTGGAGGTATGGGCAAATCTGCTGATCTCCTGCACTTGCAGTTGTGTGGCCTGTCCACTTAGACCGGATATAAGCATCAGGAAGAACAGGGCACAGAAGGTATGCAAGGAGTGTTTGTTAATTATGTTCTCCCTTTGTCCCATCAAGTAGTTACTGCATTATTGTTCGTTTTTGTGCGGGAAGTTGGGTATTGGGGGCAATGCCAAGTATAGAAACGAGGTATAAGGCCATGTAGTGAAAGTTACACCTGATTCGCTTACTGTTCTGCCCCCTTGGGACACTTCCACATACGCCGTTGACCTAGGTATGGGGAAGTTATCCCAGTATAGCGTTTGTACTCCGCAACAATATACCGTTGGCTGGAAATATTGAGTGTACGATTGCCCAAAATGCCCTTGATCCAGCACCATTATTTTAATCTCTCCCTGATTATAATAAACATTGTTGATATCAAATCGAACTTGTGAAGGGGGATTAGAATAAAGCCATACACTAACAAGCATGATAGCTATAACTGCCACCAGCTTTGATTTCTTCCTGAATTTCATGTTAATCTCCTTAATGTTATTTTCGTGACTTATAGACATTATAATCAATACAACCAATCATGCAAGGCTGGCTCTTGCTTGCGGTGATTCTTTGCAATTGGTGAAATCAAATTCGTGCTTGCAAGGTTTTTCTGTTTCCACAGTCTTTTCTGAAGATCAGACTTGACAAATCCAGTAGATTGTGCATTTTGTCTTACTTGAGTTTAACGTGGAATTTAACTCACCAAAAAGCACTCTGAAAGAGGAAAGATATGCAAAAGAAGAGATTTTTATTTGCAGCAGTGATCTTGCTGTTTCTGAGCACTTTGCTGATGGGGCAGAGTGTGAGATTCGCCGTTTCGCCGGCCAAGCTGAAAGCGGGCGAAAAGGGTAATATCACGGCTACTTTGAGCATTCCGGATGGAAAGCATCAGAGCCACGATCCGAGCGACCCTGCTTATTTTTATTTAGAAGCCTCACATCCTTCGCTGAGCTTTGGCAAAACCATCTATCCCAAAGGTTACAAGGTGGTGAGCGCAACGCAATGGGACTATTACAAATCAGTGAAGCTCACCCTGCCTTTCACGGTGAAGAAAGATGCACCGGCCGGGAAGATAAAGCTTGAAGCTACCCTGGCATATAACCTTTGCTTTGATGACGGTATGTGTGAACCGCCCGATGAAGCGGTGGGCAAATTATCCTTGGAGATAGTTCCTGCTGCGGCGGCGGCTGAAGATGCAAAGGAAGCAGCTGAGACGGTGGAAGCCGTAGAAGCTGAGGAAACGGAAGCCGTTGCGCTGGCCGCAGAGGAAGAAGCTGTCCCGCCCGTCGACGGCGATCAGCCCGAGGACGAGGAAAAAAACACCCTGGGCACCATCCTCAAGTATATGCTCTTTGCGCTGCTTGGAGGTTTGATCCTCAATATCACGCCTTGCGTGCTGCCCATCCTGCCCATCAGGATCATGGCCATTATCAATCAGGCACACGAGGATAGGGGCAAAGTATTGCTGCACACCCTGATCTACAGCTTGGGTGTGCTGGTTTCCTTCGCTATTTTGGCGGGTGTATTCATCGGTCTGCGCAGTGCGGGCGAGACGCAGGGTTGGGGCTTCCAAAACCAAAACCCGATGTTCAACGTGATCCTGCTGAGCATTGTTTTTGCCTTTGCGCTTTCGCTCCTGGGCGTCTTTGTGCTCACTGCGCCGGGGATGAACACCGCTTCCAAGGCCACATCCAGGGGTGGATACAGCGGCTCGTTCTTCGGTGGCATCTTTGCCTTTTTGATGGCGATTTCCTGTACGGGACCCTTCCTGGGTGCGGTCTTGCCCTTCGCATTCAAGCTATCTTCGCCGCTGTTGATGCTGTTTTTCCTGTTGATTGGCCTCGGCTTTGCCCTGCCCTTCATCCTGATCGGCATCTTCCCCGCGGCGCTCAAATTCATCCCCAAGCCGGGTGAATGGATGAATATCTTCAAAGAAGCGATGGGATTTGTGTTGCTGTATCTGGTTTACACCATGCTCAAAACCACGCTGGCGCTCACCAGCGGTGCCTATCTGCTCAACGTGCTCTTTTACCTGCTCGTGCTGGGCTTTGCGCTGTGGATGTACGGACGCTTTGTGAGAGCGGAAAACTCCACCGCCGTCCAATGGATATTCAGCATCCTCGCCCTGGTCATCATCGTGGGTGGCGGCATGAAGCTCCTGCCCATCAAGCCTGAACACCTGCAGGCGGAAGTGGTGATGCAAGCGGATGAAAGCGGCATGATCCCCGCTCCGCACGCACCGGAAGGCTGGTATGTATTCAGCCCCGAAGTGCATGAGAAGCTGATGGCGGAGAATAAACCCGTATTCCTCGATATTGGCGCTGAGTGGTGTAAAAACTGTGGAACCAACGAGAAGACGGTGCTTTTCACGGATAATATGATGCAGGAATTCAAGGCGGCGGGAGTAACGTTACTGAGAGGAGACTTCACGCGCAAGGATCCGGTGCTGCTCAAGTGGATTCAGGATCACGACCGCATGGGAGTTCCTTTCAACGCACTTTATATCCCGGGCAAAGAGCCCATCCTCTTTCCGGAGCTGATCAGCCACAAGATGGTGAGAGAAGCTCTGGATCAGATTCCAAAAGGAGAATAAATGAAGTTTAGATACCTCGCCCTGCTGCTGATTGCGCTGCTCTTAGTGAGTGCGTGTGATCGCTTTGAACACAACTTTACCGAGACGGAAGCGGAGGACATCCGGGCCTTGGTCTTTGCGCCGCTGCAAGATGCACTGGCCGGCGGAGCTGCCTCGCTGGATCAGGCGATGAGCTATTTCAGTGAATACTACGTCCATAACGGCATCTACAAGAGTGATCGTGAAGCCTGGCTGAGCGGTATCTTTGCGCAAGACCCCGGCGCTCAGAGCAAGATCACGGTTCTGAACCTGGAGCAGACTTCTGCCAGCAGCGCAGACGTAAATTGGAGGCTGCTGATCACCGGCTCGTCCAAAGAGGTTTTGGCAGATAGCACCTTCACGGGTGATACCCTGAAAAAAGAGGAAGACAGATGGCTGATCCGCGGCAACCAATGCGCCTGCATCGTGCCCAATCCCGAGCAGGTCGCCGTGTTGGAGTATTTCACCTTCCTGGGTTGCCCAAACTGCCCGCCCGTGGAAGCCAAGCTGCATGAACTGCAACTGAGATATCCCGGTCTGCTCATCTATGTGGAACATCATACTACCGGGCCCTTGATGGTGAGCGGCGATCCCACTTATTCATATTACAGTCCGGGAGCCGTGCCGGTTACTATCTTCGGCGGCGAGGTGGTGCAACCCGGCTCAAACGCAGATGCTCTGGCAGCTTACGATCCACTGGTGCAGCAGCTTATCTCTGTGGATAGCCCAATGCTCTACTCGGATCTGAGCTATGGCCAGGATCAACAGACCTTCTCCGGCAGCGTCAAACTCACGCCGCAGCTGGATGGCTTCGACCAGAGCGAGCTCTATCTGAACGTGGTGCTGATCGAAAAGACCTCGCGCTTCCAAAACACTCAGGGAGCCAATCTCCACAATGTGGTGCGCGGGAAGTCCATCATCGACATCAGCTCCTCAGACCTGAGCCAAAATNTAGANTTCAGCGTNACCTGTGCCGATGCCGAGCTGCCGGAAGACCTTTCNCTGGTGATCTTTGCGCAGCGGCGTCCCACACCCTATGCCAACAATGCCACCATCCTGAGCGGCACGGAAATAGAACTTAACGTAGCAAGATAAAGGAGATTTATTATGAAACGCATACTCATCACTTTGGGCATCATGCTGGTTGCCATCTTTGTTTGGGCCGACCAGATGCCGGATTTTCGTCTTCCCGATATGAACGATAAAAACGTTAGCCTGGANNCCCTCTTGGAAAAAGGGCCCGTGTTGATCGACTTTTGGGCCGACTANTGCAAGCCCTGCAAAGAGGCTATGCCGCATCTCAACACNCTGGCCGAGAAGTATGAAGACCTCACCGTGGTGCTGATTTCCATCGATAAAGCCAAGGATCAGCAGCGCGCCAAAAACTATCTCAAAAAGAACAACTTCAAGTTTGTCACCCTCTTTGACGTGGATCAGACCCTGGCCAAGAAGCTGAATGTGAGCATCCCGCCGCATACCTTCTTTGTGAATACCGAAGGCGAGATCATCTACTCGCACAAAGGCTTCGATCCCACCCTGGTGGAAATCTATGAAGAGCAGGTGCAGCTGCTTCTGGATATCAAAGCAGAAGAGAAAGTGGAAGCAGAAGTGGAAGTTATAGAAGAAATTCCGGAAGAGGTGGAATAAAGCATGAGGCAAATACTGGTAATCTGGCTGCTGCTGTGCGCCGGACTGCTGCTGGCTCAGACGACCCTGCAGGTCAATGGGCTCAACGAAGCGCAGCTGGTGTATAGAGATGTNCCNGATTCTTTGAGAATGTATTTTAAGGATAGCTTTTCCTTCAACCTGGCNTACCGGGGCTTTGGCTTTGGGATGAAGTTTATCAGCGAGCTGCCAAAGTATCGGAGCAGCCAGAGCGATCTGCTGGANGAGCTGGANGCCAAAGACCTGAAGGTGGGCTTTGATGAGCTCTANGTGAGCTACGAGANNGGCCCCTGGATGGTCAAGAGCGGCACGCTGTATGAGACCTTTGGCAGCGGCATGGTGTTCCGCAGCTATGAAGACAAGGAATTTGATCAAGACCATCGCATCAAAGGCTTTCAGTTTAAATACGACGATCTCTTCAGGCTCAAAGCCATCTACGGCGGCATCAGCAGTCCCAACGATGCCAACGCTTTAGACCTCAGCTACGGCGTGGATATCGAGTATCCCGGCAGCTTTTACAAGGTGGCTGCGGGAGCGGTGGGCTTCCGCAATAAGACGGCCTTCGGCTACGATCAGAGCGACGTCTTCTTTGCGCGCCTGGGCATCAACTACAGCAGCTTCAGCTTCTGGAGCGAAGCGGCAATGCGCGAGCTCTATCACCGCGGCAGCCCCGCACTCAAACCCGTGAGCGGCAAGGCTTTCATCGCCGGTGCAGACTACTCGCTGGGGCCCGTCTTGGTGGGTGCTGCCTTCAAGAATTACGACCAGTTTCAATATAGGCAGCAGGACGTCTTCCTGGCCAACTATCATGGCGAAACCTTGGCCGATAGCCAGGCCTCCGCTCTGGATGAACAGGGCGTGCAAGGCTGGATCGGCTGGGACATCTCGGATAACTGGAACGTGGAAGCAAACTACGCCGAAGCCTGGAGCAGCGACGATCTGCGCAAGATGAACGACCTCTTTGGCGCCTTGGAATACAGCGGCGATGCCCTCAGTGCCGGTTTGGAGTGGTCTCACATCGAAAAGACAGGCAGCGAGCCGGGCGCTATGGGCCAGCTCAACCACTATTGGCAGAAGGAAGTCACACCCGCTTTGAATCTGGGTTTTGATATCTGTACCAAACCCTTGAGCCTCAAGACTGAGTTCAAGCTGGTGGAAAAGGAAAACATCAACACCGGCTACGAGACTGTTTCGCACTACGAGCCACGTATCCAGGCGGATATAGCCCTGGGCAAGGTGTCGCTCTCGGCAGCGACGGGTAGCAAGTGGGAAGGCTTCGATTCCCTGATGGACAGCCGCTATTGGGCCAATATGGAAGCCAAGATCGGCCTCTTCGACCATAGCGAGCTCCTCGTTTTTGCCGGTAGCGAAGCCGGTGGAAAGGTCTGTCGCAACGGTATGTGCCGCTTTGTGGCGCCCTTCTCCGGTCTGCGCGTCGAGCTCAGCACCAGATTCTAAACACTTTTAAGGAGTATTCATGAAACGCATACTTACCATTCTACTGTTGATCAGCATCTCGCTGGCCTTTGCCATGCCGGATTACTATCCCCTCACCTCGATTGCGGAGACCTTCTCCACAAACTGGTGTACCAGCTGTAACGAAATGTATGCCGGCATCGATGTGCTGCACGACCAGCTGCATCCCGGCGAATTCATCTCCACCAGGCTCTACACGGAATCCGGCCCGCTGTCCGGCCCCGATATTCAGGCACGCTTCGACCACTATGGTGTGATGAGCTTCCCCGTGGTGATCTTCAGCGGCAAAGCACGCGTGGACGGAGCAAACGATGAAACTCACAACGGACAGGATTATCTGAACGCCCTGCAACCCTATCGCTTTGCAGCCTCGCCCCTGAGAATGCAGATCACCGGATTCAACAGGCAAACAGGTGCCATCACCGTGGAGGCAGAGATGGTTTCTCCTACCTTTAATATGGAAAATGCCAACCTGTTTCTCTACCTCTTGGAAGATGATGTCAGCGATACTGATACCCATGTGACCAGGCAGGTTCTCCAGCAGCCGCTCACACTTTCCGGCGCAGGAAACAGCGTCCAGGTGGAGCAAAGCTTCAATATCAGCGCAGATTATGTGAATAACAATCTCTGGGCGGCAGCATTTGTGCAGGCTGATGACAACAACATCCTGCAAGCTGCCCACACGCTGGATGTTCCCCAAAACTACATCCGCGTTGCCTTCGACTGGGACTCCCATATCATTTGGCCCAAAGACCAGATGTTTTGTCTCTCTCAGCCCTTCTGGGTCTTCAATTATGGTGAAAAGGAAAGCATCAACACGCAGATCGTGGTGGAAGAGGGCCCGGATGATTGGTACTTCAACTACTGCGACGAGGAAGACAACTGCTTCCCGGGCGGAATGCCCATGCCCCACATCCTCGCTGCCGGTGGAGTAAAGGGCTTTCACCTCAACATCATGCTCTCAGGCAGCGGCAGAGCCAAATTCCGCTTTGTGATCTCTTCAGACACTTTTGGCGAGTACAGCATCCCCTTTATGCTCGTAACCGACGATCTGGACTGCGATGATCACCTGATCCCAAACTACGGCCTGGGCCTCAAAGCAAACTACCCCAATCCCTTCTCTGCCAATACCTCCATCGTGGTGGAAGCGCAGAAGACGGCCGGCGATGTGATCGTGGACATCTTCAATATCAAAGGCCAGAAGGTGGACAGCCTCGAGCTCAAACAGGTGAATGACGGCAACAACGAGTGCATCTGGAGCCCGTCCAAAGACCTTCCCGCCGGCGTGTATCTGCAGAAGATACGTGGAACAAACCTCCCCGCCCGCAGGATGATGTATATCAAGTAGATTCTAAATAGATACAAAAAAGAGCCAGCCCCCTACCCGGGAGGTTGGCTCTTTCTTTTTGAATACTTATTCAGCGGCTGCCGGCAAGGACGTCCAGAATAGCCTTGGTGGGACAAGCCTCCGCACAGGCACCGCAGTTGGTGCACTTCTCAGCATCTATATGAGCCAGGAAATTGGCGACGGTGATGGCTTCCTCGGGGCATTTCTTGGCGCAGATACCGCAGCCGATGCAGGAATGCTGACTGCCGCAGGCTGCTTTTGCTTCCGGGCCACGCGCCTGCGAGGAGCAGTTGATATGCACCTTTTGATCCACCGGATGTATCGCTATCAGCTTGCGTGGGCAAGCGCTTGCGCAGGCGCCGCAGCCGGTGCATTTCTCGTTGTCTATGTGGCGCATACCTGCTTCATCCACGTGGATGGCGTCAAACTGGCAGGCTCTCACGCAGTCGTTGAAGCCCACGCAGCCCCATTCACAGGCATTGGGCCCACCGGCGATGTTCACGGCAGATTTGCAGCTGAAGACGCCCTGATACTGGTATCTCCAGTTGGTGTTTTTGATTCCACCGGAGCTGCAATGGATATGGGCTACCTTTCTTTGTACTTCGACGGCTTCCTCGCCCATGATTTGCGCAATCTGAGCCACGACGGCAGCTCCACCGGGAGCGCATTTGTTGATCGCTTCGCCTTTATTGACGATGGCGTCTGCATAGCCGCTGCAGCCGGGACTGCCACAACCACCGCAGTTTGCACCCGGCAGGATTTCATTGATCTCTTCCACACGGGGATCAACTTCCACGGCGAAAACCTTGGAAGCGATGGCCAAAAGCACGCCAAAGACGAGGCCCAACATCCCGATAATAAAAGTGGGGATGCCGATCTGAGCGGCAAGGGAAGCTTCGGCAAGAGTGACTAAAACTATATTCATGTATCTATCCTTTACAGTTTGAAGCCCATAAAGCCGTAGAAAGCCAGAGCCATGGTACCGGCCAAGATCAGAGCTATGGGCATACCCTTCATATACTTGGGCAGTTTCACCAAGCCCAGCCGTTGACGTATACCCGCCATGGCGAGTAGCACCGTAGTGAAGCCCACGCCGCTGAAGAAGCCATTGAGCGTGCTATCCAGGAAGTTGTAAGGAGTTACGCCATCGGAACGCACGGCAGTGGTATTGAGCAGGGCCACGCCTAAGACGGCGCAGTTGGTGGTGATCAGCGGCAGATAGACACCCAGCGATTTATAGAGTGCGGGCGCTTTCTTCTGGATCACCATCTCCACAAACTGCACCAAAGCGGCAATGGTGAGGATGAAGGCAATGGTTTGCAGATATGGATAGGGTGCCAGCAGGTATCTGTTGATCAGGTAGGTGATGCTGGAGGTAAGCGTCATCACAAAGATCACCGCCATACCCATCCCAAAAGCGGAATCCAGCTTCTTGGAAACACCCAAAAAGGGGCACAGGCCCAGGAAACGTGAGAGCAGGAAGTTTTGGATGAAGATGGCAGACATGGCCATCACGAATATTTCGCCGATATAAGTCATGATCTTTTCTCCTTAAGCCTGTTCATCAGAGACATCAAGAAGCCCAGAGTAAAGAAGGCTCCCGGTGCCAGGATAGCCACCAACATTGGTTCATAAGTAGAAGGCATCACCCGCATTCCCAGCCAGGTACCGCTGCCCAAGATCTCTCTGAT
>JGI24710J26742_10004213_pt1 | contig 11915 bp, 7 predicted proteins | sample BioPla2DNA2_FD_26742 | JGI IMG/M metagenome (IMG submission 26742) | reverse complement strand
ATATTCCTATTAAGATTAAAAACTCCCTTTCATCTTCACTCAAAGGTTCTAATAATACTTCGTTGATCAAGCTGAAAATATCGGTTGTGCTGGAAAGCCATTTCCCGTTTAATTGATACGATTTAAAATTCAAGTATATGATGGAAAACCAGCCCTCACTTAAGGTCGCCAGTTCATCGAGCTCTTGTGCCGATGCCTTGATTTCACACCGCTTCGCATAGTCGTACACTTCCTTCGTGTTTAATCTCAAATCATAAGCGGAAATCTCTCCAAGCATGTTCCCGAGCCTCATTTTTTCCTCTTCGTTGAATATTTGATTCCGCGATAGGAGGACGATATGAATATTGCTCGGCAGATTCCTTGAGAAAAACAGTATGAATTGCGTTATCACCTTTGAGGGTAGGATATGGAGGTCGTCGATAACAAAATAGATGTCATTTTTGTGTTTCGAAAAAGCTTCTTCCAAAATCTCTGAACACATAGAAAGCGTCTGAACATCTCTCGGATAAGGAAGTGTCATCAATTGCTCATAAAGGTTGGGAAATCCCCTGAACATTTTGCAAAAGCCTACCCAAAAATCCGTAACGGAATCCGTCATGATGATCTGCTTAAAAAAAAGGGAAGATTGATTTCTTTTCGTTCTGCGTGTTGACCACCATTTTATGGCAGTCGTTTTTCCATATCCCATCGGAGCAATCACAGTTGTAATCGGGCGACCGCCGATTTCGGAAAGTCTGTCCTTTAAACGTTGTGTTATGAAAATATCGTCCAAGTGCGAAGTACTCATGCAAAGTTCCTTGACGTTCGCGCTCGTAGAATTGAATTCTTTCGCATTCCCAAATTATCTATTTATATTATATTCTATATTTTAATCCCAAATATCAGACTACACAATGTCATTCCGACTCCGTTTGTTCCGGAACTAAATAGTATTATTTACTAGCTGGAGGTAGTGAATAGTTTCAGCGCTCTCTACCCATGCGCTCCGCCGCGGCAAACAGGTCACGAAGGCGCGAGGGTACTTTTTTAGGCTTGTCGGCGGCGCCTGCCATGACGACTTTCGGGCGATATCCGGCCATAAAAGTCACTTGATCGCGCTCGCCGGCCACAGCGATAAGCCGTGAAACGATCTCCATCGACACCGGTATCTCTTCATCCAGAATCATTTCAACATCTTGTCCTTCCGTTCGGATCCTCGAGAATCCGACGCGCTCACCGAAGGCTCTAAGATAAGAAATGTCAAGCAGAGCCTCCGCCTCATCCGGCACGTTGCCATAGCGGTCGAGTAGCTCGTCATAGACATCTCGATAATCATCGATGGTCTTTATCGCCGCGACTCTGCGGTACATTTCAAGACGGTCTTCTCCCTCTTGGATATACGCCAAAGGAAGCGTCGCATCCGTCACAAGATCAATCACCGTGGCTGAACGCAGCAGCGGCTTTTCTTCACCGGTAACATGAACAACTTCTTCTTCCAGCATTTTGCTGTATAGATCATATCCGATGGCATCTAAATGGCCGCTTTGTTCGGCGCCGAGTAGATTTCCCGCTCCGCGGACTTCAAGATCGCGAAGCGCAATTTTAAAACCTGATCCAAGTTCAGTGTAATCGCGGATAGCAGCCAGTCGCGCTTCCGCTTCCTCCCCGATCACGCGCTCCGGCCTGTAAGTAATCAGCGCATAAGCCTGCCGTCCTGATCGTCCGACACGTCCTCTGAGCTGATAGAGTTGCGCCAAACCGAAGCGATCCGCGTCTTCAACAATTAAAGTGTTCACGCGCGGCATATCGATCCCCGATTCTATGATCGTCGTACAGACCAGAACGTCAAACTCACCGTTTAAGAAAGCGTTGATCACAGTTTCCAGATTCTTCTCACTCATACGACCATGCGCGACGCCAAAACGAACGCCCGGCATTTTTTCCGATAGCTCGCGAGCACAGCGATCAATCGTGTGAGTATTGTTGTGAACATAAAAGACTTGTCCGCGCCGCGCTTGTTCTCGTGCGATCGCGTCGATAACGAGTTCTTCGTCATACTCGATCACCGTCGTTTGAATAGGCAGACGATCCTCCGGTCCTTCTTCCAGAATCGATATATCATGGATGCCTGAAAGCGAGAGGTGCAACGTCCGTGGAATGGGCGTCGCTGAGAGCGTCAGCACTTCGACCGACGGCGAGAGCGCTTTGATCATTTCCTTGTGATCTACACCGAAACGCTGTTCTTCGTCGATAACGAGCAGGCCGAGATCATGAAAGCGCACGTCTTTAGATAGCATGCGATGTGTTCCGATCACGATGTCAAGCGTACCGGTCTCCAACTCTTTGACGGTACGTTTTTGCTCCGATTCCGGAGAAAAACGCGATAATGAGCGAGCGCGAATAGGAAAAGGCGCGATACGGTTCGTCAGATTCTCATAATGCTGCTGTACGAGAATAGTCGTTGGAGCGAGCATTGCGGCCTGTTTGCCCTCCATCACACACTTAAACATGGCGCGGAATGCAATCTCCGTTTTTCCGAAGCCCACATCGCCGCACACCAGCCGATCCATAATTTTTTCGCTTTCCATGTCAGCTTTAATCTCAGCGATCACGCGCTGCTGGTCGTCAGTCTCTTCGTAGGGAAAGGCATCTTCAAACTCTTGCTGCCATAACGTATCCGGACGATAAACATGCCCTTTCTCTTTTCGCCTTTGGGCGTACAAGGCGACAATATCGGTCACAAGTTTTCGAATGGACGTGCGGGCACGCTCCTTTTGGCGATGCCACTCGTTACCGCCCATTTTTGAAAGACGGGGTCGCCCGCCGCCGGCAGGAATATAAGGAGAAATGAGGTCAATACGATCCACCGGCATGTGCAGCAAGGCATCCTGATAGGCAATGGTCAGATAATCGCGCGCACCGTCACTCGTTATGATTGTCTTCGTGCCTTCATATCGCCCAACGCCATGATCTTCATGCACCACCAATGCGCCAGCTTCGAGATCTTTGAAAAAAGTCCGGCGACTGGAAGGTTTGCGTTTAGCACCGCGAATCTTTCGGGTACCGAACAAATCTTCAGAGCCGAGAATAAGCACTGAGGTATGATCGACTGCAAATCCCCGAGGATAATCGTCGGTAAGCACAGGTGCAGCAGGAAGACCGTGTTCAGCCAGAAAAGCGGAGAGGCGTTCCGCGCGCGCGTCATCGCCCGCAAAAAGGAGCGCTTCGCCCCCTTTTGAAAACAAACGTTTTAAATCGTCAACAAGCCTGGCGGGATCAGTTCGATAACGATCCGCCGCTCGAGCGTGAATCGCCACGTGCTCGGCGCCGGGGATTCCATTACCGGAACGTGCCATGCCGACAAAAGCGATCAGAGAAAGATGCTGATTCGGTTCGTTTAGCTTCTTTTCCGACGACTCCCATCCGATCTCCTGTGCCCTGCTAGGGATCTGATCCGACTCGTAAATCACCTTGTCAGGCGTATCCTGTCCGCTCCGTTTCGCCCTGCCGGAAAGCTGATCCAGCCTACGAAAAACATCTTCCGGTTCTAATTCACACGCTTCAGAAAGCGCGTACGCGTCGCCCGTCTCGACGTAGCGGGTAAGCCTTGAAAGAAATCCCTCGTGCGCCGCATGAAGTCTTTTAGAAAAAAGGAGCGGTTCATCGAGAAAAAAGAGCGGACGACTTGATTTCGGAATGTAATCTAACACGGTGTAAACATCGGCAAGAAAAAGCGGCAGCCAACGATCAAGTGAAGGAAAAGAAAATATTTCGCGAAAACGTTCGGCATCTCGAGTGCCCGTTCGTCGAATTTTCTCTATGACATCACGGGATGCGCCTGCTTTTCGCGCGTGACCTATAGCGTCCGACATCGCATTGTCCAATGCAGAGGCGACTATTTTCCGTTCATCTTCCTTGAGCAGAAATAGGCGTGCAGGCGGAATCACAACTTCGTTTAGCGCTTCAATCGATCGCTGTGTTTCAGGATCGAGCGATTTCACCTCATCCAAGATGACATCGAAAAAGGAAAGGCGGACCGCGCTCGACTCATCTGAGCCGCTTTCCACACCTGAAGGCCAAATATCGACAATATCTCCGCGTCGAGCAAAATGGCCGGGACACTCTATTTGCGGTACGCGCTCGTATCCACAGAATGTAAGCGCTTTTTCCAACTGATCTGTATCGACCTTTTCCCCTCTTGTTAAGCGTATCGCATGATCACCAAAACGGTCGGGATTCATCAGTCGCTGTTTTGATGCGTCAGCCGTGATTAGAAGCACACGGTAATCGTCAAAGAGAATACGCGTCAATGTTGATGACGACTGAAGTTCCTGATCGCGACTGACGGCATGCGCGTCATAAAGCACGTAATCCCGTGCGTGAAAGGTCAATATCTCTTTTTTATCAACGAAGCAGGCTAATTCAAGTGCCATCGTACGAGCGCGAGCTTCATCCGGTACAAAAATAACAGCGCGTCGCTTGCGACGTTCCATCAAAGCAGCGACAAGAAAAGATTTCGCCGTATCAGGCAGTGATGTTATGTTAAGAGCGCGATCTGTGTCGGAGATACGCGCCACACGGCGCCCCTCTGCTGACTCCAGAAATCGTGCCGCCGCGTTCCACCAAACTGGCCAAGCAAACTCGTCGCCGTTCCCGTCAATCACTCTCCGGCTCCTTATGTTGAAGTTGCGGGGGACTTTTTCGATTGAAACGTTCCATGGCGCGCTGAGCGTTATCTGTCAGTAAAAGCTCTACCGCGTCGACCGCATCGCTTAAGGTCTCAGACACGATCTCTTTTTCCTCTTTTGGGAAACGGGAAAGCACAAAGACAACATTATCGTTACCGCGCACCGGTCCGATGCCGATACGGACACGGAAGAAATGTTGATCTCGCACATGATTGAGGATTGATTTCATACCGTTATGGCTGCCTGCACCGCCTTGATTTCGAATACGGAGATAACCTAAAGGAAGATCAAAGTCATCGTAAAGAACAATAAGTCTCGTCGGCGCGATGTCGTAATATGCCATGGCAGAGGCGACACTATTTCCCGAAAGATTCATAAAAGTTTCAGGCTGGAGCAGCAACACGCGCTTACCAGCGATCCGACCCTCCGCCGTGATCCCTTGAAAACGACGCTTGCTGAGCAACAGCCCGTGGCGTTCCGCAAAAACGGAGACAGCTATCCGCCCCATGTTATGCCATGTATCTTCATATCGAGCGCCGGGGTTGCCCAGACCGACAATTAGCCAGCGATCACTATCTCTTGACATCATGACATCCTCGCAAGTCCAGCCGATTTGATTCGGCGCGTTTTGTCGAAATGTTAGACGATCCCTCGGTCTCGATCTGCAGCGATGCGCTTTCAAAAATGGGCGAACACTTGTACCTCGGCGAGGTTTGAAGGAGACAATCTTGTCCTGCGCGGATACCGTTCTTGAGAAGTGCTTCTCTCACCGTCACCATTGCTCGCCCGGGATTATTATTGTTTTCCGAAAGATGAGACAGCGACAGCGCCTCTGTTCCATAACGGACAAGCCATACCGCAGCTTCACCAGCCTCCTCATTAGAGAGATGTCCTCTGCGTCCCGCGATACGCTGTTTGAGAAAACGCGGATAAGGTCCGGTTTTCAACATATCGACATCATAATTCGATTCAAGAAATACGACCCGACAACCACACAATGCTGTGCGAACGTCTCTTGAAAAATAACCAAGATCTGTACAAACACCTATGTCACCTGAGCTGTCGAGCACGCGGAAACCTACGGAATCGACCGCATCATGCGGCGTTGAAAAAGGCAGTATCTCAGTGTCTCGAACAGCAAAAGGGGTTTCCGGAGTGATCAAATGGACAAGCGATTCATCAATTTTGCCAAGGGAAGACCGGGCGGCGAGATATGTTTTTTCCGTAAGATAAAGAGGTAGATTATAGCGCCGCATTGCGACGCCGACACCTGAACAATGGTCTACATGCTCATGTGTCAAAAGGATCGCATCAAGTTCAGCAGGATCAAGATCATAAACGCTCAAAGCGCGCGCGAGCTGACGGCCATTCAATCCGCAGTCTATGAGCAGACGCGCAGACGACGTACCTACATACGTCGAATTACCTGATGATCCTGAACGAAGCGAGAAAGACAGCACGGCACCCTCCGTTACAGATCAGGTGAACGCCGGATATGGGCGCCGAGACCCCTCAATTTATCGATGAAAAACTCATAGCCGCGCTCAATGCGATCAACATTATAAACTTCCGTTACGCCCGATGCCGCAAGCCCCGCCATGACCAGCGCCGCTCCTGCACGAAGATCGCGCGCATCGACATGAGAGCCCGTAAGCGGCGATCCGCCCTGTACGACCGCTAAGCGACCGGACATAATAATGTTGGCACCCATCATGCGCAAAGAATCAATGTACTGGAAACGATTTTCCCAGACATTTTCGATCATACGCCCCGTTCCTTCAGCCATGCAAAGCACAACCGTCGTTTGAGGCTGAAGGTCAGTCGGGAAGCCGGGATAAGGCATAGTCCGGAAACTTGTGGCAGAAAGGCGTGATCCCTCCGCCATATAGACGCGAATGTGTTCTTCACCTTCTTCAACAGCCACGCCCATCTCTTCAAGTTTTGCCGTTAACGGCTCCATGTGCTTGGGAATGACACCCGTGACCTCTATATCGCCACCGGTTAGCGGCGCAAGCAACATGTACGTGCCCGCTTCAATTTGATCGGGGATGACCGTATACTCGCGGTCACCTGGAAGGTACGGACGCCCGTTGATCCGGATCACATCCGTTCCCGCTCCTCGAATGTCCGCTCCCATCGCGTTCAGAAAGTTCGCAACATCAACAATATGCGGCTCGCGCGCTGCATTGTCGATAACGGTTTTGCCGTTCGCCTTTACGGCAGCCAGCATAATATTCACCGTAGCGCCGACGCTGACAGTGTCTAAGAAAATTCCGCCTCCTGTCAGCTCATCCGCTTCACAAAAAACGATGCCGTGCCGAATATCGGTATGAGCACCGAGCGTCTGAAAACCCTTCAAGTGAAGGTCGATGGGGCGAGATCCGAAATCGCATCCGCCCGGCATGCGGAGAGCCACTTTACTAAAGCGGCTCAACAGCGCTCCCATGAGATAGTACGATCCGCGAAGCCGTCTGATGTTATCAGAAAGTGCCTCGTGAGATGAAATTGTACGAGCATCAAGCCGAACACGGCCCGGTCCAAGACGTTCCACCGTAGCGCCGATTTCTTGAAAAATCTCCAGCATTGTCTCCATATCCTGAATTTGAGGCAAATTATCAACAATGCAAGGACCGTCTAAAACCATCGCAGCAGATAGTACGGCTAGTGAGGCGTTCTTAGAACCGCCGATGGCCACTTTTCCGCTTAAACGGTGTCCCCCTTCAACAAAATAACTTGGCACAAAAAAACTCCCTGCTTTGCGTGTTACGCATTAATTCCCCATGACGAATCATCTTCGGGGCCGTCACTATTCTTAACTTTTTCGTAGATAATTTCAAGGACATACGATAAATCGCGCGACGGTCCGCCTGAGGTCGATGAAAAGCGCCCTGCTTTCCCAACACTTTTCACACGTGTCTCTTTATCCTTTTTCGCGCTCTGATCCTCTCCGTAAATATAGTCTTTCTCTTTAGATTTCTTCGATGATGGGAGAAGGTCTTCTATCATGTCGGCAGTTGAGATTTCTTCTTTCATCTCGACAGCTGAATACCCTTCTTTCACGTTCACTTCCTTCACCGCCACTCCCCCGGATCCCTTCTTCTCTGCGAACGTTCCTTCAGGAACCACATTATCCATAGCGGACGCTTCGCGTACCCAGTCCCGAATCTGATCCGCGGCTGCAGCCTCAAGATCATCTCGGAGCGGCTCGCGGCGTGCCAATTGATAAACCGTTTCCCTTAGAAATCGGTAAGCACTTGGCAAAAATAAAGTGAACTCGCTCCCTTTGCCGAGTTCGCTCATCACCTCTATATGTCCATGCTGCATAATGGCAAGCTCCCGCGCGATTGGCAGTCCCAGACCTGTCCCTCCGAAACGTCGAGATCCCGTTTTGTCCACACGATAAAATCGCTCAAAGATACTCGCAAGATGCTCGGGAGAAATGCCAATACCGTTATCTTGAACCTTGAGGTACACATCATCGACAACACGTCCAACATATATTCTGATTTCTCCGTTTTCCTTCGTATAGTGAAGAGCATTCACTATTAAGTTGGAAAGGATACGTTCTACCGACATCTTATCCGCATAAACAAAGGTCCGACGTGACATCGGATGGAGCGCGATATCAATGGTTTTAGCCTTTGCCTGAGGCATCAGTGATTGAGTAATCCTCTCCGCACATGCGCTGAGATCGAATAGTGACGCGCTCCCAACGTGTCGACGACTGTCAATCTGTGAAAGAAACAAGAGATCCGCAATCAAGTCCTCCATGCGCAGAGAGTCATCATAAATGCGCTGAACATCCTCACGGATATCGGATCGTTTTTTTTCTTCAATACCCCAATCCAACAACGTTTCTGAATACGATTTCATGGTCGTTAGCGGCGTTTTTAGCTCATGCGATACATTCGCAACAAAGGCCTTCCGCTGTTCTTCTTGGCGTTGGATGTCTGTAAAATCCTGAACGGTAATGATGTGACCGGTAAATGATTTCCCGTCAGGCTTCGCACGTAACGCATGCGGGTTTAATTCAATACGGTAGATGCGCTCATGGCGTTCTAACTCCCCTGCTGCTTTACCGCCTTCAAGAAAAAAAGCAGCCTTAATCCCATTATCTTCACCAAATTGATCTAAAAAACCATTCAATGTATCCGGCACCGATCCAAGCGCGTCGCGCGCAACCGGATTGGATGCAATGAGACGATCGTCACTTCCATAGGCAACAATACCGACTTTCAGTGACGACAAAATCGCCTGAGATTCCGCCCGCTCGTTAGCGATTTTCCGAAATGTTCGCATCACATATTGACTTTTTTTATCCTGTTTCTTTTTAGAAATCAAGAACATCAGCGGCACTATAACAGCCGCTGTAACAAGAAAAGCGAGAACTGCTACCGTAATAGGACTCATCTCGAGCTGATTATCTTATTCAGGCCGTCGGAAATAGTAACCAACGCCCCGCTTTGTCAAGATGTAATAAAATTCGCCTGATTTCGGCTCAATTTTCTCTCGCGCACGTCGCACAGTCACATCGACCGTACGCACGTCGCCGAAATAATCAAAATCCCAAACATTTTCTAAAAGATCTTCGCGAGTAAACACCTGACCCGCATGCGAAGCAAGGTAGTGGACGAGCTCGTATTCACGCAATGTTAGATGAACGGGCTTGCCGTTAACGGTCACCTCATAAGCATTCTGATCGATGACCAAGCCGTCAATGGAAATGAGCGATGCCGTCTCCGGAAGCTCATCTTGATAATTAGCACGTCGAAGATGTGCCTTCACCCTCGCCAGAACTTCTCGTACACTGAAAGGTTTAGTGATGTAATCATCTGCGCCAAGTTCTAAACCAAGAACTTTGTCAATTTCTTCACTCTTTGCCGTCACCATAATAATAGGCATCAAGAGCTCATGACGTATTTTTCGACAAACATCGAAGCCGTCCATACCAGGTAACATGCAGTCCAAAAGCACCAGATCAGGGCGATCATCATAGGCTTTCTGAAGAGCTTCTTCACCATCACAAGCCGTGAGCACCTCGTACCCGTTACGCTCAAGGTTCGACTTCAAAATATGAACAATATTCGGTTCATCATCTACAACTAATATGGTTGCTTTTGTACTCAAAATGGCCTCCATCAGCGCACAAGCAGCGCACATATTTCTCCGATCGGTTATGCATCTGGCGCCGGGTATGTCAACAGACCCCACCAACACTTGAGCGACTCACCGGCTCGGTCAAAATCCACTCTCCGATAATACCTCTCAGCTACGGTATGATTTTAGTTTGACGAACTGCCGAAAATACATTCTCTGATAATGCCTCTCAGCAACAGTAGCTAAATTTCAGTTTGTCGTACCGCCTAAAACCGTTCTCCGATAATACCTCTCAGCAACAGAAGCTAGATTTCAGTTCGTCGTACCGCCTAAAACCCATTCTCCTATGACACCCATCAGCAAATGCTAGATTTCGGTTCGCTAAACCGTCTAAAACCGTTCTTGCGATTACATCTTTCCGTGGCAGTCAAGTTTAAAATCACCTGACCGCTCAAATTTCTTTCTGCGACAATACGTCTCAGCCGCAGTCAGATTTCAGTTCACCTGACCACTCAAAATCAATCTTTAGATAACAACTTTCATCACGTTGCTAGGATTACAGTCTACACTTGCAGTGATCTTTTGTGCCCCTATATTAGCACTTTCAATATGCCTCCTCATCATGACCAAAAAACGGCACGAGAGAAAAAGCTTCATCATCCGCAATAACTGTAACATTCGGATGTACTTGGAGAATAGAGGCCGGCATTTTCGGTGTTACCGGCCCGAAACAAGCCGCTTTCAAAGCTTCCGCTTTTTTTCTTCCAGAAGCAATTAAAACAATTCTCTCCGCACACAGAATACCCTTGATGCCAATGGTAATTGCATAACGCGGCACTTCATCACGCGTATCAAAAAACCTCTGGTTCGCATCGATAGTGCTCTCTGCGATCTTTACTACATGTGTCTCCGGGATAAAAAAATCTGCCGGTTCATTAAAGCCGATGTGGCCATTGACGCCGATACCTAATAGTTGCAAATCCGCATATCCCAACGATTCCAAAAGTTCATCATACAAATCGCATTCCTCATCCGGATCCTCTGCAAAACCATCAGGCACATAGGTGTTTTTTGGATCAATATTCACCTTGTCAAAAAGATATTTGTGCATGAAATACCGGTAACTTTGCGGATGAGAGCCATCAAGCCCAACATACTCATCAAGATTTACCGTGCGGACATCTGAGAAATCGAGATTCTCTTCTGCGCACATGCGGGCAAGCTCTGCATACGCGCCAATCGGTGAGGACCCCGTCGCAAGACCCAGCACCGCCTCCGGTTTGAGCCGTACAACAGAAGCAATGAGTCGAGCTGTCTCCAAACCGATCTCATGCTCGTCTGAAACACAAATCAATTTCATAAAACAACCTCCCGCAACATATAAGGCAACACCTTTCAAAAAGAATTCAAAAAAGCGAGAATTGCCCCGTCCACCGACTAGACCAACTCCAAACCTACATCCTTTAGGCTACGCGTTACAAATTTCCTGTACCATAAGGCATATCTTGCCTATGATTTACACAGTTCCTTTTCGTCATTGTACTCTTGACGGACGCCAACACAGCAAACTAAGCATCCCGAGTATCATTTATGTTCTTACAAACCAAATCGCAAAATTACTTCTAGCTTATTAAGCATTCTAACACGGTGTTGCACTTGCTACATAAAAAATTATTTAACCTTCGACAACTTATTAATTTATCACGAAAATTTGTCCATGAAAAAACTATTTTACAGAAATCGCAACATCTAAGACAAAGCTCACTCCAAACACGATGACGTATCTTTTGCAGAAATGCCCATTAAAAGTAGAAATACCCATTAAAACAAGAAATCACCTCAATCTTGCCACTCTCTACCCAACAATACGGGAGATGTTTTTTGCCACTTTCTACCCAAAAAACTCGAGGCGAGGTGTTCCGTAGCGCCTTGTTTCCGACAAAGACAAAACAGGAACTATTTTGTACCATTCTCTTCCCGACAAAAAGACAGCTAAAGGCAGCTCTTGACGGAAAGATGTCGTAAAACAACGTCAAACACTCCATTAAATTTGTCACATGGCAACCTATCTTCGAAAATATCTCTGCGGCAAGAAAGCCCTCGACTACTGGAAAGTCCCCAACCTCCGCGGCGTCATCGAACNCGAAAAGG
>JGI24710J26742_10004212_pt1 | contig 11917 bp, 13 predicted proteins | sample BioPla2DNA2_FD_26742 | JGI IMG/M metagenome (IMG submission 26742) | reverse complement strand
AAAAAAATTGCGAGATTCCAATGAACCTCGCTTAGATATTTATAAATATAAGATTGATCCGGGTTGGTACATAAAAATACCAACCAGTCCAACATTATAATATTATATTACTTATTTAAAAACTTTTCAATTCTATTTAACCCTTCCGTGATATTCTCCATAGATGTTGCATAAGAAAGCCTTACGTGAATGTCTGTTCCAAAGCCTGAACCTGGAACTAATGCAACGTTTGCTTTTTCCAAAAGTACATCCGCGAAGCTGTCGGAACCCTTTATTACAACACCGCCCAGCTCTTTTCCTATAATCTTTGAAATGTTCATCATTACATAAAAGGCACCGTTGGGCTTTATGCAGGACAATCCTTCGATTGAGTTTATCCTGTCAACCATGTAATCTCTTCTCTTTACAAACTCTGCAGCCATTGTGTCTATTATCTCCTGTGGTCCTTCAAGGGCTGCAAGGGCTGCCTTCTGAGCTATAGAGTTCGGATTTGATGTAGCATGGCTCTGCATATTGCTCATAACTTTTGCAATTTGCTCGTTTGAAGCGGTGTAGCCGATTCTCCATCCGGTCATGGAATAAGACTTGGATACTCCGTTAACCACAATGGTGAGGTCCTTTATCTTATCGTTGAAGGATGCTATGCTGACATGCTTATATCCGTCATAAATCAGTTTTTCATAAATCTCATCGGAAATAACATAAATCCCCTTGCTTACAGCTAGGTCTGCTACCGCTTTCAGTTCCTCCTCGCTGTAAATCATACCTGTCGGGTTGCTGGGGCTGTTCATTATAATCGCCTTGGTTTTGTCTGTAATAGCCTTTTCCAGCTTATCTATTGTAAACTTGAAACCTTCCTCTTCCGTTGTATTGATGAACACCGGTACTGCATCGGCAAGCTTAACCATTTCCGGATAGCTAACCCATGCAGGAGTCGTAATTATAACTTCATCGCCGGGATTGCAAATTGCCTGAAACGCATTAACCAATGAGTGCTTTGCACCGTTGCTTACCACAATATTTGAAGGCTTGTAGTCAAGCCCGTTGTCCTTTTTAAATTTATTGCAGATTGCCTGCTTTAATTCCAAGGTACCGGAAGCAGGTGTATACTTTGTGAATCCTTCATCTATCGCTTTTTTTGCTGCTTCTTTTATGTGGGTAGGTGTATCAAAATCCGGCTCCCCTGCTCCAAATCCAATTATATCAATGCCTTCAGCTTTCATTTTTTTTGCTTTTGCATCTATAGCTAATGTTGATGATGGACTTATTGAAAGAGCCTTAATCGAAAGTTCCATTTTTAAACCCTCCAAATTCTCAATTATTATGTTATCCATTTTAATATATAATATTCTATTATGCAAGTTAATGATATAAAAAGTGCAAATTTTTTTTAAAATTTCAGATTTCTTTAGCTATAAACAATAATAAAAAAGAAAATGCAAGTTTGTAATTTGATTGTTTCAATAAAAAAGAAATAATTTACAATCTAAAAAAATAGGCCGAAGTAAAAAATACTCCGGCAATTTTTAGGAAGGTCAAAAATATAAAATACCCAAGATTTTTGTCATAAAACTTCTTTAATAACTCTCAGAAAATTTCCTCCTGCAAACTTTTCTATGTCCTGCGAAGAATAATTTAATTTTGAAAGTTCATTAATTATCTTTCCCAAATCCTGCACTCCAACAATTCCTTCCGGTAAGCTTTCAACACCGTCAAAATCAGCCCCAAGACCAATGTGATCCGGTCCTACAAGACCCGAAATATACTCAATATGTCTTATTATATCAACTATGGATGCATCCTTCGAATCCTTTAAAAAATCGGGATACAAGTTTATTCCGATTACCCCTCCGTTGTTTTTTACCGCCTCAATCTGCTCGTCGGTAAGGTTTCTTTGATGGGAACACAGTTTTTTTGCATTTGAATGGGACACAATTACTGGTGCACCAGTACACTCCATCACATCCCAGAATCCTTTTTCCGAAAGGTGGGACAGATCCACGAGCATTCCCAATTCATTCATCTCTTTAATGACCTTTTTCCCAAAGGGAGTCAGTCCGCCGCCGGATTCTCCGTCCTTTACACCGTCAGCGATCTCATTTCTGTAGTTCCATGTTAGGCATATGCTTCTAACCCCAAGCCTGTAAAGCATCCTCAAAACCCCCAGATCTCCCTGAAGGGCTTCTCCTCCTTCAATTGAAAGCATCGCAGCAATTTTATTGTCATCCACAGCCTTCATTATATCATTGTAATTACAACATAACAATATGTCATCCTTATTAATTTTCACCTGCCTGTAAAATTCATCTATAATCTGCAATGCCCTTTTTAAAGCATAAGCCGGGCAATAGGCCGGGTCAATAAAGGCTGCAAAAAACTGAACACACTTTCCTAAAGTTTTTTGTCTTTGTATATCAATATGACAGCTATTTTTATTAAGGTTTTCGCCATTTTCCATTATTTGGGTAATGGTATCGCAGTGAGCATCAACAATAATCATACTACACCTTCCATAAACATAGATTCTAAAAAACGCATCAAATAAAAATCCGTATCAAAGCCCCATTTAGATTTTCTAAACACTATAAATACCAACAAAACTTCATAGGGTTTATACACAGCTTTTATTTTATCAAAAATTTCATTAATAATCTATGCATTCTATTTATATTATATGTTATAATTGGTTTTGAAACTGCCGGGTCAAATCCTGGTACCTTGTTAGTGGGATTTCACGAAGTGAAATGACCAAAAAGAGAAAGGGCTCGATGCCCTTGAGCTTTTGTTTTTCAGCAAATTAAGAGTTTTAAGGAGCGATAACCCCTATGTTCAATAAAAACAGAAAAATCCCTTATATTAAGTTTTTACCGATAATCGCCATTTCTTTGATTCTCTTTAAGGTAATTAACAATACCGGTGCACTTTTAGACGGAATAAAGTACGTATTTTCTTTATTGAGTTATCTGATATGGGGATTTGCTATTGCCTATTTTTTAAACCCGGTTATGGTGTTTATTGAAAAGAAACTCAAGGTGCGAAGATTAATCAGCATCTGTATTATTTATTTTCTGATTGCGGTTATACTTTTTGTTTCCGTTATTTTTATCACCCCAAGACTTGTGGAGAACGTAAAACAGTTGGTGGACAATATGCCTGTTTACATAGAGAATACTGAAGTTTGGGTGGATAAAGCAGTTAATGAATTAAAACGCTTTGATAAGTATAATATGGAAGAATTTATTGAGCAAAAAGCCAACAAATTACTGGATAAAACCGGCGAATTTTTTGACAGTTCAATAAACTTTTTATTTAAAAAGACTATGGATATAACTTCTACTTTATTTAAATTCTTTTTCGGCTTACTTATCGCTATATATTTCTTAAACGATAAAGAGAAGCTGCTAAGATACATAAAGAAGCTCGTTTACGCCATATTTGATAAAAAAGCGGCATATATGCTTATTTCCACAGGGAAAAAAGTTAATTTTGTTTTTTCTAAATTTATTCTGGGAAAAACCATAGACTCATTGATAATTGGCGGAATTTGCTTTTTATTCCTTACTATATTCCGGATGCCCTTTCCTTTACTAATCAGCCTCATTGTCGGAATAACCAATATGCTGCCCTATGTGGGACCCTTTATAGGAGCTATTCCATCAATTATTATCACTCTTTTTGTAAGCCCGATTAAAGCCGTTTGGATTGCTATTTTCATCTTGGTATTGCAACAATTTGATGGCTGGTATTTAGGACCGAAGATAATAGGGGATCAGGTGGGCATAAGTCCGCTTCTCATAATTACTGCAATTACTATAGGCGGAGGGCTTTATAGAATTGTCGGTATATTCATCGCAGTCCCGCTTTTTGCACTGGTAAAGATGTTTTTAGAGGAATACGTGGAAAAGCAGCTGCAAGAACGAAATATTGAAATTGACGAAATGAAATAATATTTGCCTATATAATTCACTTAAGTTACATACTTTAATTTAGGCATATGCAGGTTAATAAAGATATGGGATAAACTCAAGTTTCTTCTATATTTTTATTAACCGTATTCACAACAATCCCCGCTCTGCAAAACTCACGTATTTACCGCCGCATACGATAATATGATCCACCACTTTTATTGAAATGGCCTCAAGGGCTGCCGCAATCCTTCTGGTGGCATCAACATCTGCCTTTGAAGGATTCAAGCTGCCTCCAGGATGGTTGTGAGCCAAAATAACGCTGTTGGCCTTATGCCTAAGTGCAGTCTCCACTATAAGCCTTGGATAAACCGGGGATTCATTTATTGTTCCCTCATGCACCATTTCGGCATAATTCACCCGGTTCTGTGAATCCAGACAAATAACATAAAACACTTCATATACTCTTCCCGTAAATAAGGTAATAGCATATTGGCCTGCTTTTGAAGAGCTGTTCAGTTCCGGCTTGTCCCTCCATTTATCATTGAAATACCGCCTTGACAAATCGGGTATGAGGGACAGGAGCAGTGCAGAGTTTTCCCCTATTCCTGCTACTTTCGTAAGATCCTTAGGGTCTGCCTCAAACACCCCGGCCAAGGAGCCGTATTTATCCAGCAGTGCATGGGCTATCTCGTTGGTATCCCTCCTTGGGATGGAAAAGAACAGTAAAAGCTCCAACACTTGGTGTTGCTCAAAGCTGTCAAGACCCTCTTTTACAAATCTTGCCTTAAGCCTTTTCCTGTGTCCTTCATGCACGATTTATTCCTCCTAACCCCAGGGATTTTTAAAAAAATCAGACAACCCAACATATTTTTTATCGGGTCTTTACAGGGTGCATATTAAGAAAAATGCACAAGAAACATCAAAAAGCGTTTTTTATCAAGGAAACCTTTTTTGCCTGTATATTATTGCCCTCTTTTTCTATGTAAACCTCCACCACATCAAACCTGATGTCTGCATTGTATATGTTCCTTTGGGCAAGATATATTTGTGCCAGCTTCCTTATGTTATCCTGTTTTTTTCTGTTAACCGCCTCTCTGGGATAACCATACTCTATAGAGCTTCGGCTCTTGACCTCAACAAAACAAATTACATTGTTTTCCCGGGAAATTATGTCGATTTCGCCCAATCTTCTGTACCTGAAGTTCTTTTCCAGTATCTCGTAGTTGTTCTTTTTCAGGTATTCCTCTGCTATTTCTTCACCGATTGCTCCAACGGCTCGTTTATTAGTATCTTTTCTGCCCATTTTTATCTCCATATCTCTTATCAATATTCCCAACAAAAACAAGTATCTGAGCCACAACCTCATAAAGCTCCGGAGGAATTTCATCGCCTATATTAAATGAATTTAATGTATTTGCAAGCTCCTCATCTTCATAAATGGGTATGTTGTGCTCCCGGGCTTTTTCCAATATTTTTTCAGCATTTTCACCCTTGCCCAGACCTATGATCTGGGGTGCGTTATTCTCCTGTGGCGAATACTTTAGTGCCGCCACCTTTTTTATCTTCTTTTTCTGAAGCATTCAGTTCACCCCGGTTCTATATTCTAAAGTCAATGGCCTTTTTAAACCTGTTAAGTTCACTATCCAAAGCCTTATTTGCGTTTATAAGGTTCACCTTCTCCTCAATAACCCTGTATTTAATGTCCACCAGCTTGTAGCCCATTTCCTGCAAACTGTTATAAAGCTCCTGAAAGCTTTCTTTAAATAGGTCAATAACCTCCCGGTTCTCGAATCTCATATTAAGGCTGATGTTTTTCTTGTTGATGCTTATTAAAGATTCCACCAGCCCCAGACTTTTTGTATCCAAGGACAGAAAAACAGTGACATTTGCCGGATCGATTCTTTTTCTTTTGGAATCCCGTTTTAAGATATAAAGCTCTCCTGTTGTGTTGCTGTCCATAATATTGAGGGGAATCTGCATATAAACACTGTGCCGGTTTATATCATTTACAAACTCTATATTATCCTTAAGGCTTAAAACTCTCATGAGCATATCTTCTTTCCCCAAAACTTTCGATGTTTCCAAGGCTTTTGCAAGGGTGTCCAGCTTTTCATACATGCTTTTATAGACCTTTTTTACATCCATATCCTTTGAATCTTCACTAACCCGTACAAACATTTTTTCAAAAGACCTGCGTATCCTATCCGTATCCGAGTCGTCCTTTACGGCAGATTTATTTTCAACAAAAGCCTTCTCGACGCTTTCTTCCTTTACAAATAATTTTTTTAATAAATTATTGAGGGCATTTTTTGCTTCTTTTTGATGGGAATTATAGAGGGCATCAAAGCCCGGTGCATTGGATTTTAAAAACTCAATAAGCCTGTCCGGCTCAATACTGTCTTTTTCGTTATTTGTTAAAAACTCGAAAATACTCTGTTTTATATGAAAAATCAATTCTTTATCAACGCCAAAGCTTTCCAATTCCTTTTCAAAGGCTTTTAGATGTGACGTTATTTGCTTTTGCAGCGATTGTTTTTCAAGATTTGCATCTAATGATTCACTCTTTAGAGCAATGGTTTCAGCTCCCACATCTATAGAATCGGGATTAATGGACTCATACTTCAAATCAACAGATTCAAGGCTTTGGGAAATGATGGAAAGTAACTTTTTATCATCAATTCCAATAATCTGATCCATAAGTTCGGTCAAACGGGCTTCTATCTTTGTGCCGAAAGCAAGCTGATTTAAACTTTGTATGGCTTTTTCCCCGGGACTGATTCCCTTCGACACCAAAAATGCCGCCTTATCAAAGGTTAAATCCTTAAACTTAACCACCGCATCTAAAACCTTCTTTATTGTCTCCCTGTCCAACTGGGTGTTATTGTTCTTAAGTTCTTTTGCTGCTTCAATATTTCTTTTGTCTGGCTTTAAACCAAGCCCCAACAACTCGCTTTTTATCTCATCCTCAAGACTCAGAATCTTTTGACCGTTATTTTTTAATGTCTCCAGAAATAAACGGCTTTCCGATTTGTTCTTAATAATGAATTCCACAATCTCTCCCTGCTTAATATTTACGGAGGACAGCATTGAAGCCTTCACCGTCGTACCGTCAAACAGCTTTAATAAAAGCTCATTCCCGGCTATATCCATTACCTTTGCCCTGACAGTATCTCCTATATCAAGCCGTGACATTATATCCGAAATATTTGTATTATTCATTAAGTCAAAAGACCCTTCAATCCTCAATTTTCATGCCCCCTGTACTCCCTTTTACTGAAAATTGATTCTAGCCAACGAATTTTTTTGTAAAGCTCATTCTATGTATCGGACAAAGTCCATATTTCTTTATAGCTTCTATATGCTCCTTCGTCCCGTATCCCTTGTGTTTTGCAAAGCCATACTCCGGATATACCGGATCCATTTTTTCTATAAAACGGTCCCTAGTTATCTTGGCAATAATTGATGCAGCGGCAATCGATACACTTTTTGCATCCCCTTTTGTTATTGAAACTTGAGGTGTTTCTACATCTTTAAGTTCTACCGAATCAATCAAAAGGATGTCCGGGGTTAAAATAAGTTCTTCTACCGCCTGCTTCATTGCTACTTTTGTAGCATTGAGGATGTTTATTTCATCGATTACCTTCTCATCCACAACTCCAACTCCAATGCCCAATGCGTTTTTCATGATGATGTCATAGAGTTTGTCTCTCTTTTGGGGAGTTAGCTTTTTAGAGTCATTGAGCCCTTCTATAAAAGTACCCCTTCTAAGGATAACCGCGGCCGCAACGACAGGACCTGCTAAGGGGCCTCTTCCTGCTTCGTCAATACCCGCGATTATTCCATAACCCTTTTGATATGCCTCATCCTCATAGCAACACATGGCACGGTAGCGGTTTAGCTGTTCTTCCTGCTTGAGCTTTTTTTTCTCGTACCTTTCAATAATTGAATTGACTTTATCACCATACTCCTCTTTATAACAATACAGTTTTTCTATTGCTTCATCAATGTCAAGCTCCTTAACCGATAACTCAATCTGTTTTAATGTCATTTTCTTTTCCATTTCTATAAATGTCCTCCTCCGGTTTCTCCAGTGTTATCCTGCCGATTTTGCCACCACGAAGCTCATCTAAAACAATGGAGGATATCCTAGTTAGATCAACTTCTCCTCCCGATACCAAACAGCCCCTCTTCCTTCCCGCTTCCTCTAAAAGCTCGTAGCCTTTTTTCCCTTCTAGTGTATCCAATTTGTATCTTTGTTTAATATATTGAGGATAATCCACACAAAGAATCTCTAAAAGGACTGACGCCAACTTTTGGGTATCTAAAATATCATCCTTTATTGCTCCTGTTATTGCAAGGTTTAACCCAACCCTCTTGTCTTCAAATTTGGGCCATAGAATTCCCGGAGTATCAAGAAGCTGTATCTCGTTATTTACATTTATCCATTGCTTGCCCCTGGTAACGCCCGGCCTGTCACCGGTGACGGCAATGCTCTTTCCGGCAAGCCTGTTTATAAGAGATGACTTGCCAACATTGGGAATGCCAACGATCATGGTTCTTATCGGCCTGAAAATCCTTCCCCTCTGCCGATCCCTTTCAATCCTATCCTTCATAATTTCCCGCATTTTTCTTTTGAGATCCCTTATTCCCGTTCCCTTTAAGGAGTCTATAAAAATATTGGCATAACCCTGTGAGTTATACCAACTACTCCACTGCTTTGAAACTTTCTCATCCGCCAAATCCGATTTGTTTAGGGCAACTACCCTGGGTTTGTTTTTTAAAATTCTGTCGATCTCTGGATTTTTACTACTCAGTGGGATTCTTGCATCTAAAAGTTCTATCACCACATCAACCAATTTAAGATTATCCGCTAAAATTCTCCTAGTCTTAGCCATATGACCTGGAAACCATTGTATATTCATTTTTTCCTCCAATCTAAATTTTTGTCCTAATCATAGATGCTTCCAAATCTGTTAAAGGGTTTGATTCTAAAGACAGCTTTACCCTTTATCTGACTTAATCTCACAAAGCCTATTTGCCTGCTGTCCTTGCTACATTCTCTGTTATCCCCCATAACAAAAACACAATCCTCGGGTACAACCCTTGGAAGCTCAAAGGATTGTTCATAGGTAATGCCTTTAATATATGGTTCATTTTGCTTTTCCCCATCTATATACAAGTATCCATCCTTTAGCTCAATTTTTTCACCCGGCAGCCCTATTACCCTCTTTATATAATTTACTTCGCCTTGACCTGGAAAAATAGAAGTCAGTGCACGGAAATTTTTTGCGAAATATAAATAATCCCAATTCCCTTCAGAAATCTGTATAATAATAATATCTCCTCTTTTGGGCTCGCCAAACCTATACTGCATTTTGCTTACAAACAAAACCTCTTCGTCTTCGAGGGTGTTCTCCATTGACTTCCCATCAACAACCACCCATTCAAAAACATAAGTTCTTAATATAAGAGCTACAAACATAGCCGCAATTATTAATGCCAACCATTTAAAAGCTTCTTTTAGATAATTGGGCTTTACAGCCTTCGTACTTTTATCAATAGTCTGCCCTAATTCTTTATGCCTGTCTCTCTCATTAAAAGACCCTTTTTTAAACTTCATACCCCTACAACCCTTAATTTTAATTNTTACTTCGCCTGCTACACCCCAGTTCAAAGAAAAATTTTTCGATTATAGAAAAATTTTCTTACCTTAGCGGTGTTTAAACGAGGCACAAGATATCCTCACCGCCTCGTTATAAATAATTCTCATTTATATAACTAATTATACCACTATTTTTCCATGAAGAAAAGAAATTAACGTTTTAGAATTCTTGAAAGGATAACTCAAAAAGGATTGGTGAAGGAAACATCAAAACTCCCTTTAATTAGTGGGATTTTACAAAGTGAAAAGAGCAAAAAACAAAGGGGCATGATGCCCCCTTCTGTTTTACAGTTTAGCTTCAACTCTTGCAGCTTTACCAACTCTGTCACGCAGATAATAAAGCTTTGCCCTTCTTATTTTACCTCTTCTTACGATTTCAATACGATTAATCTTTGGAGAATGAAGGGGAAGTACCCTCTCTACCCCGACACCATAAGAAATTCTTCTTACAGTAAATGTTTCCTTGATACCGGAGCCCTGCATACCGATTACGTCTCCTTCAAAAATCTGAATTCTTTCCCTGTTGCCCTCTTTTACTTTTAAATGTACCTTAACATGGTCTCCTACCTGTAAATTGGGCAAATCAGTTTTTAACTGTTCTTGCTCGATTGCTCTAATAATATCCATCTTTATCCTCCTATATCCTAGACGTTCTTGTATAATAACAGAGGACCGCCCGTATTCCACAAACAAGGATTATATCATAGACCGGCCTACTTGTAAATGCTTTTTTCCATTTTATTTTTCTTCATATATATTTAATTTGCCGGATACATTTTATTTAAATGGGAAAGAAACATTGTGAAGCAAGCTGTAGACACCTGTTTTCACTCGTCATTTTGTTCCAATGCTTCTTTTAGCAGCTCCCTGTCCTCTTTTTTGAGGTTTAGCTTTTCAAATAAATCCGGTCTTTTAAAATAGGTTCTCTTAAGGGATTGCTGCCTCCTCCACCGGGTTATGTTGGCATGATGTCCGGATATGAGCACATCGGGAACCTTCCTGCCTTTAAACTCATAGGGTCTTGTATATTGGGGATACTCCAGCACCCCATCATAGTGGGATTCCTGGGAATAGGATTCCTCACTGGACAAAACACCGGGAATAAGCCTGCTGACGGCATCAACAAGCACCATTGCCGGAAGCTCGCCTCCAGTAAGCACATAGTCCCCTATGGATATCTCCTCGTCCACTATTTCTTCAATTATCCTCTCATCAATTCCTTCATAGTGGCCGCAAAGCAAAACCAAGTGCTCTTCCTGTGCAAGTTCCTTTACCATCTGCTGGTTAAGCACCCTCCCCTGGGGACTCAAATAAATAAGCTTTGGTTTATACGTAAGATCCTTTACAATCGAATCAAAGGCATCACAAACCGGCTGTGCCATCATAACCATCCCACTGCCGCCTCCGTAGGGATAGTCGTCCACCTTTCTGTGCTTGTTATCCGAAAAATCCCGTATATTAATTGCATTTATCTGTATTATATTGTTCTCTCTTGCCCTGCCGATGATGCTTTCACTCAATACAGCATCAATAAGCTCGGGAAAAAGCGTCAAAATATCAAATCTCATCGTCAATCAATCCTTGAGGCAAATTAACCACCATTTTATTTTCTTCAAAACACACTTTTTTTACAACAGTCTTTAACGCAGGAATGAGAATATCCCCCAAACTATCACTTTTCACCACATACACATCATTGCTTCCGGTCTTCAGCACATCGGTCAAAACTCCAAGGCTTTTTCCTTCCTCATCATACACATTCATGCCAATCAAATCGCAGATGAAAAAGGTGTCCTTCGGAAGCTTTACGGCATCCTTTCTGTCAACAATCACAAAATGCTCCTTAAGTTTCTCTGCCGCATTTAAATCATCAATATCCTTAACCTTCATTATTACAAAATTTTTGTGATACCTTACACCCATCACATCGTATTTTTTCATTCCTTCGCCTATTTTAAGCGAAATATAGACGCTCTTTAGCTTATTATATCTTTTAGGATCATCGGTAAGGGGCATTATCTTAAGCTCTCCTGCTACCCCATGGGTGTTAACAATTTTTCCCACCTTAATGTATTGAATCATCTATAAGTCACACCACCATAAAATTTCTTTTAATACTATATATGTTTTATATAAAGTCATGCCCAAATTAATTGAGATATATCACGGGTTACCATAATTTTTCACTATCTTTCAATATACATATATAAGTCTATAGATGTCAAGAACTTTTTTAAAGGACGTATTGTTAAGGTTCAATGCTTGTTTTATTGAAATAATAATTATCGTATCATATAATGTTATATAGTGGATATTATGGCTAAGTTATTAACTTCTATATAAAACC
>JGI24710J26742_10004208_pt1 | contig 11926 bp, 9 predicted proteins | sample BioPla2DNA2_FD_26742 | JGI IMG/M metagenome (IMG submission 26742) | reverse complement strand
GACTCTGCAATGAATGATATTTTTGTTTCAATCCTTGTTTTAATGGAACTACCTCTGCAACAGCTATTTTTGCTAAAACCCTTTATTACCAAGCTGTACAAGATTTTTTTGACGGCACTTTTTCAGCCTGATTTTATCAAAAAACATCGTTTTTTCACTGTTTTTTATGCTTTTTTCAGGTATCAACATCCTATTACACCCCTGTATTTTCAAGCATTCGAGACACTCCAATGCAAAATGTCCAATAATTTTGCATCTACATTCTTCCTTTAAATCCTTTTATTTCATGCGCAGTATTGTTCTGGCTGAAAAAATCCAATGGATACCATATAACTTTATTAAAATATATCATACTAAAACTCCATTTTCAATACTTCTCCTTTTATCATTAGCAAATAAACCTAAAGGCTACAGCTTTATAAATTCACATATAGAAAATATTTCATCTTTGTTTATTCCTTCAAGATAGCATAATAAGTTCATATACTCTTCAACCACTTTTTTAAATTCCATATACTTTTTCCTGTCAATAAATTCGTAACCATGAGCAAAAATACTGTTATTTCTTGCGTCAACCTTGCTCCTTAACCTATTGATACTATCTGCCTCTTTTCCTGGCTTTTTAGTTTTGATTATCTCATCTCCCACCACTGCAAGTATTATGAATCCTGCTATAAGACTCACTTTCCTGTCTAGTTCCTTCCATTCACTAAACCCTTTCAACTTTTTTATAATTTTATTAGCACTCTCAAGTAAATTTTTTTGATCCTCACATAATTTAGTGAAGTCTGCATCTGATGTATCAACACCATAATTCCACAATCTTTTTTGTTCTACAATTTCAAGTATACGGTATAAAAGCAGGGATGCCATCTCATATTTTTCCTGTTTCTCTCTTCTCATGGCATTATGATATAAATTAGCAATTAAATAACCAATATTATTAAATATAATGCTCTTATCTCTTATTGCTTCTTTACTACAATGAATTTTCTCCAATACTTTTATAGCATTTAATTGTTTTTCTAACTTCTCAATATGTGCATTTAAAATAAATCTTCTTTCTAACTTTCCTTCGTTTGCAATTATTTCACAGCATTTAGACAAATTTTCTGATGCTCCGCTTATATCAAGACTATCCCAAGCATTATATGCCTTTGAAATGTATTTTAATGTGCTGTACTCTTTTGTTCCGGGGATTCTTTCTTCTAATTCCTTAAATAGCCTGTATGCTGATACATAATCCATTTTGTTAAACAAGGAAATAGCCTGTTTCCTTTCTAGGTCTCCAAAAACCATATAGGGATCATCAATATAACATAATTTTTCACTTCCTGGTTCAGGCTTTCTAAGATCTGCAAGATAATTTCCACCGATATAAATTAGTTTTGCTCCTATAGTCGAACCAGCCATTGCACACCCTGCAGCCATGGATTTTGTTCCACCTGTAAAATCAACATATATATTTTTAGGTCTTTCCCATTTCTCATACATTTTTTTTATCTTTTGATATAACTGCAATGGATTTTCCGCATCTACATCAGTTGCTATATATTGACTTGGTTTCAACTTTGTAAACTCTATTACATCATCGAGAAGGTGAAAAGACTTATTAGTATAAAGAATCAATACTTTTTTTGGTCTTAATGCAGAAATTGAAAGAACTAATGGTTCATAGGACGTTCCAAGTGTTAAAACCATTGCATCACATTCTTCTTGAACAAAATTTTCTTCCAGAAAGTAATCAATAATAAGTGGCATTAGTTTTGTTTTGTAGTATTCTTCTGCTAACATTCTATGCTCTTCAGTACTTCTGTCCATTTCACGCCAAAAAACACTTTTGTCCATTAGAATGTTATAAAGTTTCATAGAATCTTCCCCCTTTCATCTTTATAATATTTAGATGTTAATTACCACTTAAGATTATTACAGCTTTTTCTTGAATTCTTCTAGTTTTTCAACTATATCCTTTCTATCGTTTTCAATTGTAAATAATGATTTTGACTTTTTATTCTTTGTTTCAGTTTTACTTTTATCTCTTGTGTTTTTACTCCATGTACTTTTATTCCTTGTGCTTTTACTTCCTGTATTTCTATCTTTTCTATTATTCACTTCTTCCTGTCTAACATAATTGTTGTTATTATTTTTTTTAGTCTTCTTTTGTATATGCTCAATTATTGTAGGAAAGTAGTTTTTTCTTCGATATTCCCGTAATTCCATATAGTTACAATCATTTGTATGGAATATTTGCGATTTTATTGCCATTAGCTCTTTTATTGAATCATATTCTTCAATAGGTTTCCCTAGAAGATACTTTTTAGAAAACTCCTCTTTATATATAGAAATATACTTATCAATATCTTGGGGTTCCTCATAGTTAAAACAAAATTCACTATATTTTTTCTTCAAATTTTCTACCTGCAACTTAATATTTTCTACTTTAACCCTTCCAAAACCATATGGTTTTGCCATTCCTATAGTTTGGAAACAATTATCTTCAAGTTTAAGAGACCACAATAACAAACCAAGTTCATCAGCATAAAGATTGTTAAAATATATTCTTCCTTTAAACTTTGTTTGCTCTTTAAGAGGATGTAAGGACACTGCAACATTTTTATTTTTTTTATCTTCACCCTTTATAATTCTGTCTTTTAGCCAATATTGTTTAATTCCCCTAATTCTAAAATCGTCACTTTCATAGGTATATAATTCTTTCTTACTTTTACTTTCATCCTGTTTTAGGTAAAGNTTGTAACACGTAGGTTTTGGTGTTGCAAGTATAATANCTATTCCCCTTTCAGAATATAGTTCAGGATTACCTTCTGCTACAGCATCTTCAAAACTCAATCTGGACTTATAATCTACCTCCTTACCCCCACAAGCCCTTCCACTAAATCCAAACAAAGCTTCAGCATAACTAATACCTTCCATAGTTTTATAAACTTCTGGTATGCCATCAAGCACACTCTTTCGGTAAAACATTCTCATATACGGTGTAAAACCAAAATGAAACCTACCTGCATAATTTATATAAAAGAAAGGTTTCTTTTTTCCTCTCTCTGGTAAAGCATAGAATCTATGTTCTTTCTCCATTTCAATTTCTTCATCTTTTACAGTATTTAAAACATTTCCTCCCTCTATATCTCGGGGGGTTTCTTTTTCAAAACCTGATTTTGCTTTTTTCTTAGCTTTCCTTGTCAACACTAAATCTTTTTTGTAATCCTCAATTTCATGTTCAGAAATTTTTTTTGCTTCAATACTGTCATCTTCTTCTCCTATAATATAGTGGCTTCTTTTCCCTAAGATATATCCTCCCGACAAAATCACTCCATTATATGTATACTTTCCCCTTGCACCAACTTTCTTAATTATATTGCTTTTGTTATCAATTTCAAATGAAATTTCCGTTGGCTTAGGAGCATATGATTCATTTAATACCTTTTCCGATTCCTTCTGTTCATTATTTTCAAAGTATTTCCGTTTTGCTTTCATTTCCTTTNCAACAACTTTTTTAAGTTCATCTATATTTCCTTCATAGTCAAGTAATTTTTCGGTATACATATATTTAATTTCAACATCAGAATCAGCAATTTTTCTTAGATCTATCTCATCAATTCTTATATAAGGCATATTATTTATCTTCTTTGCAGGTACATAACTATAATTATTGCCCTCTCTTGTGATGTAACCTGCATATACGTTCTTTGCAATTCTTTTTTGTGGTTCGATGCCCATAATATTTTTATACTTTTCCGATAAAGAATTATTCCCCGCTACATCTCTAAATAAAAACCTTGAATCCTGAATATCACTATTTAGTAATTTGCCATCTTTACCTGCACTGCCTAAAACATTGCTAAGGCTAAGTATCTGGAGATTACTCCTCACCATACCTCTTATGGTATTACCTGGAATAGCCTTTTTTCCTTCTAAGTTTTCAAAAAATTTTGCATGTTTGCTGTCTTTTCCTTCTACACCGTTAGAAACAATAATTGGTGTTTTTGCTGTTAAAGAATACTCTATATAACCGCTGAGAAGTTCTTCATTATCCTTCCCTTTAAAGCTATTATGAACAGGAAGTTTATCTATACTTTTATATCTAATAACCAGTTTTTCTGGAAGCCTTACAAAATTAAAAGGGGCTTTTAAATAGTTTTGCATAAAATCACTCCTTAAATATTAATTTACTAGGTTTTACATAACTAATAAATGCTTGTTTGTCATCATCATAAAAAATGTATTTTTTAACTTTAAGTTTTTCCGCATAACCACTTTTTTCTCCATTTCTTGGATATAACAAAAGATATCTCTCTATGGTTTTACTGTTTTCCTTTTCGCAGAATATACTCCCACTCAAACTCTCTCCATCACAGAATATTCTTATTTCTGCCTTTTCGTTGAAAAACCTTCCCTCAATAATGCTGTCACAATCAATCTTTATATTTTCAATCCTATCAGATAAAACAGAATCATACTTGTACACTATAGCAAATTCAAATCCCATCTTTATAAGTAGCTCTGGATTACTTACCACATCTTTTAATGAGCACCCAATTTCAACTCCCAGAAGACTTTTTATATTTTCATTTGATAGTTCTTTTAATGAATATCCCGTTTGTGTCATTTAGAATTCTCCTCCTTACCTGCATAGTTTATCACTGCTTCAACATACTTGTGTAAAATATCCTTATTTGACAATATAGCCTTGTTATTAAAATCAATTTCTATAAGATCATTGTCATCAGAAATANTCATTTTTGAAGCTTTGAACCTGCCACGTCCTGTACTGCTTCCACCTCCCACAGCAAGGTTTTCTGTTCCTAAATCTCTCAAGGCAAGCGTTATCAAACCCACTGTAAAATTATCCTTTTCATCATTGCCAGATTTTTTATAAAGCACGTTGAAATTTGTATTTCCTTGAACAGGAATCTCTCCCATTAAAGCAGTATTCATAACNCCTCCTGCAAACTTATCAATCCGTATTTTATTGTATCTTCTAAAAGAATTGTTTTCAGCTTTCTTTATTCCATCTATTACAGCTTCTTCAACAAAAATTCTGCTTAAAGAATGCTTTGCTTTTTTATTTTCCTTTTTTTCTTCCTCAAATTCTTCACTGTGTATTTCATCGTTTGTATCTTTTGGATATCCTTTAGAAGAACTTTCTCCAAACAATTCTTTTACCTCGTTTTCAATCCTAAAATAATCCGCTATCTTTTCCATTCTTGATTTAAGAATTCCTTTAAAACTACTTCCTGGAATTATAAATCTATCACCAGATTTTACATTTTTATAATCTGCATCTTCATCCTCCGCCGATTCAGGAGATTTTATTAAAACAGGTGTTGTAAATCTTCCATGAATTTTAAACTCAACATATCCTTCCAAATTTAGACTCTTGATTTCTTTTAAAAAGTCAGCAGATTCCACATTATAGACAGAATAGTCATCACACAAAAACTTTAACCACTCTTGCCTGCAATTTAAATCAAAGGATACCTTCCCAGCCTTAACAATTTTAAAAATTCCCAACCCACTGCTTTTGCTTCCTCCAAATCGCACATAACCTTTCTCAAGTCCACTTAGGCATTTACACANCATCCTCAGTAGTTCATCATTGTTTTTATCCTCATGAATCTCAAACACCAGTTCAAATTTCAAACCCGGACTCAGATAGCACATATCTCTTTTAGATTTATCAATACTGCTGCCTTTCTCAGGATCTATTCTTATTCCGATTCTTCTATCTTTCCCTTTTATATCAGCATATGCATCATTTATATAGACTTTGCTCATACCAAGTCCTCTATCATTAGCCTGTTCTCCAAATAATTCCCAATCTTTTTCTCCAATACCTTTTAAATATGCCCTGAAAGCCCCTGCTATACTTGTTGCTGGCAGATAGGCTCTTCCTGTTTCTTCATCTTTCAAAAACAAATCCGATCCATCTCCAATAAATAATGGGGACTGGCTCATTATTTCTGCATGCAATACTGTAATCCACCTCATATTGTACCCTCCTTTCTTAACTGATACCTGCAAAATTCAGCTAAAAAATTTATGTTCATCCTATATGCAAAATTACCGTCTATTTCCACGTCAAACCCTTCAAAATTATCTTTTAAGTTGTCATCTTCAAGCCAAGTAATAGTTTGGCTGTTTCTAATAACTTTTGTGAAATAATCAATAATATTTTCTTCTTTTACTTTTACATGTTTAAGTTGTTCATAGGCTGTTTTTTTCGACCCGAAAGATCCAGTTTTACTACTTATCTTTTCTATATATTTCTCAAATTTTTTAATTCCCTCCTCAGGTTGCAAGTCATTTATATCCATAAAAAACTGCATAAATTTACCCCATTGGTTATTGCTTAATTTATTCTTATTCTTTAAATATAAGACCGTGCTGTCCACCATTTTGTATAACTGGTCAGTAATTCTTTTTCTGTAGATAGAGTTTAATAAATTCTGTATTTGTTTCTTTTCATTATCACTGAGTCTATCTGTTAAATCTCTTTCTCTTTGTATTATGGATAACATATCTTCTTCTTTTTCCTCTTTTACTCTCTCAAATATGCCATCCGTAAGGGAATCAATTATTATAAACCTGCCAAATCCCTCTACCCTTCGTTCTCCAATACCTTCATCCATAAATTCAATTAGTTTCTGGCTATCAACTTCCCCAACAATATCATATTTAAATACACTCCCTGCTTTTATTCCTACTATTTGGGGTGTCCTGCAATTCCACTTATTGTTAAACCCTGAAATAACACAGGTTTCTATATTGCTATCTACAAAACCAACACTTTCTAGCCCTAACCTGTCTTTTATAAACTCTTCGTCAATTAAAGTTTTGTATTTCCCTAGTTTATTCCTGTATATTATGTCAGACATTGTGATTAAATAAAGTTCTTTATCAAAATAATTTTTACTTTCAAATAGTTGATACTCGGGGTTTTCCCTATTGCCCTCACTCATGTTTTTTATCAGACATTTTCCATATCCGTTTCCTTTTGAACCTCCAATATATACAATGCTATTGTTCAACAATTCTCGGACCTCATCAATACATTCTTCTCTAACCTTTATAATACCCCTGAAAACTTGTCCTCTTTTTATAGATTCATATCTAAATATCTTCGTTTTACTATCAGTCTTATTTTTATTAATGTGAAGATTTGATTCCTTTTCTACATTTATTCCTGTATATTTGTCTAAATCATCATTAACAGCAGCAAAATTGCTTAAACGGACTTTTTCAAATCCAGCACAAGGATTTAGCTTTATTTCCAGCCAATCATCTTTTTTTAATTTTTTCATCTTATCCTTTGGGGCAAAATAACACTTTGGAAAAGGTATACTTCTTTTATTATCATATTTAGGATATGCATTCAAAAATGTTATATCTCCTGAGAATATCTTTTTTTTGTGTATACCCTGGCTAATATCAGCACCATACTTTTTAATATACCTATATATAAAAGCTCCTCTGATTGCTGAACCAGTAATATATTCAATTGACTCTTCTGAATCTTCTTTTACATCGGTTTTAGCAAGTTTAACATTTTGCAGGGTTTCAATATCGTATTCGATATATCTAAACATTAGTCCCAACCCCCCTCTAATATTTTTTTAACATATAAATCAGTTATATCTTTGTACTTCCCGTTTTCTTCCAACATAAGCCGACAACTTATCCTTCCTTTTCCTCTTGTTCTCATCATCCCAATATGTCTTAATGACTTGATACTAATAGCTAATAAAGACAATTCTTCCTCACTCAATATACGTTCACAATCCACATCAACCTCAAAAACAAGTCCCTTATTTATTACCCGATACTGTCTTAACGACCCCTTCTTACTTGAACCATCATCATCAATACTCGTGAAACTTCTTATTGATGTTAAAGCATCCTTTACTTCAGAGGCTGTTATTTTTCTGGTTTTTATTGCTAATTCAATATACTCTCTGGTATTTTTCTGAATCATACAATCAGAAAACTTCAAGTTTTTCCATGACTCAACTCCACTTTCTCCTTTTCCTAGCAATTGCTCTACTTTTTTTTCATAGTCCTCTCCTAGAAGTTTTGCAGAACCTTCCATAGCTTCCCTGAGATTTCCCTTAAAAGTTTTTGCTTTCATAAAAGGAAGTNCGTTATCGTCACAAACCACTTCGAGATCTACAGAACCAGGAATCGAGTATCCGCTTCCAAAAATAGCTTCAGAAAGCAATTTCATTTCAATCTTATATGCACTCATTTAACATCCCCCCAAATCTGTAAATAGATCTATTGCTTCAACTGCATCATAATACAAACATGTTCCATCACTTCCAAAACAATAGTCTCCAAAAGTTCCTTCAAGTCTTGGAAAGTAATTCACTATTTTATTAAATTCTAAAAACAGTTTTGTTTCTGTTTCTCCCTTCTTTAACACTTCCTTAAGTTCTTTTAATTTACTTCTGGGAACAGTTTTGTCATTAATTTTTATTTTTTTTATGTAAGAGAAAGAATCCTTAAAATTCTTATATGACCTTAAAATTTTCTCATTATTAATATACAGTGGTCTCATTGTCAAATTCTTTTTGTCTTCGGATACATAATATTTTTCTCTTATTTCAATAATGCTTCCTATAAACTCTCCTTGTTCAATATGCCAATCTATAAGAGAATAGTCTTTATCCCCATATTCGTCTAAAAGTTTTACTTTTGCATTTCTACAAAGGTCTTCAGCTAACTGGTAGGTTTTTGAGAAAGGATTTGTGACTCTTGCTATTGCAACACCTGCACAAGCGTTTAGCCTGGCATTTCTATCACTATATAATCTGATTTGTTTTTTCGACAGATGCTCAAGAAAAATCCGTGCTGTCTCTATACCTATTTTTCCGTTTGTAACATAAGTAATATCATCACCAGCTACAATAACTGGAATAATCGGAAGTATTTTTTCTTTGATATTAGTACAATCAAAAATCTTTTTCTTGTTCTCCTCTATTGTCTTTGTCATAGCTTTAAATGATTCTTCATATGCCCTTATTATATCATCACTGAACCTTTTCAAATTCATAAGATATTCTTTGTTCTTCTGGGCAATATCTCCACTAAGATAGTCATAACCGTTTTTTACTTCATCTAAAAGCCTTCCCATTCTATTGCCATCTATATGTACTACCGCGATGTAACTTTTTTCACCTTTTATAAGTTCAGAAAACATAGATGGGAATTCATATCCTTCTGGTATGAGATCTTGAAATTTTTTATATCTTATATCATTTTTGATTTTGACCTCAGTTTCATAGCTTATATACCGGGTTCTTCCATCAGGTTCAGTATACTCTCCCTTAGCTGGAAGACCTGTTGAACTGCATACTTTTTCAATTCCAAAGGACAATTGCTGACCGCTGTTTTTCCTCTGATTCTTTTTTTTAGCTAACTTTGCATACGCTCTGTCTATTGCTTTTGTTACTTCGTCATCATATTCTTCAACAACCATAAACACTTCTATGCCTGGATAGTCAATCAAAATTTTTTCACTTACAGCTTTAATAAAAGCTTTAGCTTCCTCTCCATTTTCAAATTTGTATAAACTGCTTCCTCCACCACTATAAACCTCATTTTCTTTATATCGCTTATCAATTTCACTGGGCATTTTTGATGTAATTTTATCTATTATTATTGATGCCCCTATATTTTCTTTTAGCTTGTTGCTGGTAAAAATGTAATCTTGTTTCCGAGATACCTCCCATAAAACTAATGCTTCTTTCATAATCTTTCCCCCTTTTTGTCTATAGTTTGGAAATAATTTTTATAGTTTTTTCAAAAGACATGTTCTTATTTATTAGGTGACACCTATCCCTCATTTCGTAATCAAAGAACCTGACAATCTCATTTTTTAAATCTTCTTTGTAATCTTCACCTTTATTATTTATAAATCTAGATCTGTAAAGGAATATGCTTTTGCTTCCTCCAAGTTTGTTTGCATAATATTTTATTTTGAATAACTCAAACTTTTGTTGTCTCTTGTCATTTTCAATTTTTGAATCAAAACAAAACACAATACTGCCTTTTAAAGATAAAAAAGCTGCACCGTCAACCGTTACCTCTTGTTCTTTATTTCCATTTTCAAAAATTATTTTGCTGCCATCCACACCTTCAAAATAACAAATATCTCCACAAATTACTTTCTTATTAAAATTTGAATATTTTTTAATCTTGTATCCATGAAGCTTTGTAATATCTTCAATTGAAATATTTGGTTCCTTGAAAACCTGTTTTATTTTTATGTTCTCTGTATTTTTCGATTTAGAATATAGCTTTATTATTTTATCATCAATATATGACGTCACAGTATATATAATATTCTCCTTAAAATTTATCATTCGTTCATAAAAAACTGCTGACATTGCTTTTGTGCCACCGCTGTAGTCCAAAAGCAGTATGATTTCTTCATGCTTCTTGTTTTCTGATAAATCCTTTTTTACAGAGTCAATAATAGAATTAACAACCTTGGCTATTTTCTCCAGATTGCTTTTATCACATCCTTTTAACTCTATTGTAAGTTGATTATTTTTTTTCATTAGAACTTCTTTTATATTCTCAGCTACTCTTTTAGTTCCGATATTCTCTTTTCCTTCTGACTTTTCTGTATGTACTAAAAAAATCTTGGGATTGCATTCTAAATAATTAAGAGCTGTTATAAATGAAGGCATAGGATTCTTCCCCACTAACGAAACAATGTAATCCACTCTGTTACTCATCCTTTTCACCTCCGCATATCCAGTTTTTAACTTTAATCTTTAAATTAGACAAGTCATTAACTCCAGCAATAAACACATCTTTAGGTAAATCATCATCCCATAAATTCACGCACTTTGCTTTTAGTTTACTTACATCCCAACAAAGATTAATATACCCTTTTTTTGTTTCATCACCAGCCAAATCTGTTGACCTTTGGAATATTTCATACAGTTTACCCTCAGCACTCTCAACATTATTTTCTGTTGTTATCGAGATAGCATATATTTTATATTTTTTATACATTACTATATCAACTTCAAATTGGGTTTCATTATCAATTGGTTTTCTGGTAATATTTGCTGCCAAGCCCTCAATTATTTTTTCTTTTTTTAACGAAAATAATTTGCTAAAAATATACTCTTCAAACCATTCGGTTTTTCTAAAATACTCCACCATGTCCTTCTTATTAAAATCTGCAGACTCTATATCTTCAATAGATATTGGAAAATCTGAATTTTCGACATAAGCTTTTAACTCATTAATAAAATTTTTCTTTTTCTCCTTATCATTAGCAAGTCCGTACAAATTTTCTTTAACTTCTATTAATTTTTTATATTCTTCATATGATACATTTTCAAACATTCCACCCAACTTATTGGAAAGCACTTCATATCTAGGTTCTTCAACAACTTCGCCTATTTTTGTATTATAAGTTTTTATAATGTCAACAATATTGAGTTCAAAGCTTTCCTCCAAGTCACATAATCTAACTGATGTTTTTTCCCCACCAAGCTGTTCAACATACATTAATTCTCTTTCTGCATCTATATATGTTAAATTAATTTTAATATCTCTTCCAACATCTTTGAATTCCATATTTCTAATTACATCATATGCCACAGAAGACATAATCTTTTTCCCACAAGTATAATTGAGTTCTATTATTATATCTCCCTGAGTTATTCTTAAAATCTCATTAAAAATAGATTTCTTTATCTTATATACGATATTTTCTACGTCCATCTCTTCTTTTGTTAAAGAATATTTTTTTACATGCCCGTCTATAAATCCTTTTTTTTCTAGAAGTNTTTTAAATTTCTTATACGGTTCTCCTGCAGTATCCTCTGAACAAATACAAAAAATATAACCATCAGTCCTTACTCTTGTTGCTGCTGAAACAATATTAGGA
>JGI24710J26742_10004206_pt1 | contig 11934 bp, 14 predicted proteins | sample BioPla2DNA2_FD_26742 | JGI IMG/M metagenome (IMG submission 26742) | reverse complement strand
CTCCCTTCGGCTCAGAAACTTCCTGCTCCGCCTGGATGATAACGTACCATTCGTCACCGGAACGGGTGATCAGAACACCTTTCACCTCTCCCGTGTATGGTCGATGCATGGTGAACGGGATTGACCCAATCTTCGAAAAGGTGATGGTACTGTGTTCTCGGTCGATCTTGAACCCAGACTGATTGTAATTGAGCGTCCGGTACCGGGATGCGCTCTTGAACCGGAGTTTGCCGATCTTTCGTCCTTTCTTCTTTATCTGTGAAAGAGCACGAATGTTACCCCAAAGAGTGTAATTCACCATCTGGAGCACTTTGGAGTACACGTCCTTCAGGAATGGATTCTCCTCTTTCAGAGTAACAATCCGTGCTTGTGTCTCCTGCATTGTCAGGGAGGATCCGTTCTCGCGCGCAGTGTTGCATTCTTCCAGGAGCTTGTTGTAGAGCCACCGACAGGTATCAAGTGCGACATCCAACCCGGCCTCAGTGGTTGCATCTGGATACGCTCGATACTTGTAGGAAATGATCATTTACTTCTCTGCCTGGGACTCTACATACTCTTTCAAGGCATCAAGGCTAACTTGTCCCGACGTTGCGAGGAAATATGACGGCGACCAGAATGAATTTCCCCACAACAATTCCTTTGTCTCTGGGAACTCCTGCCGCAATCTCCTGGAAGATACACCTTTTATCACATTGACTGCGTTAACAAGATTGGTTTTTGGAGTTGCTTTGAAGAGAAGATGATAATGGTCTTCCGCTGGCTCGTGAGCAACAACCCCGATATCCAACCCCATTGATAGACCCCACACGATTTCTTTTAGACGTTCCCGAATATCGGAAGAATACAACGCCTTCCTGCGATATTTCACCACAATCACTAGATGGTAATAGAGGGCAAATACCGAATGTGCCGATCTATCAAGTTTATACTGCATATTGGGTGAACTATAATAGGATATCCAACTAATTATAGTTGTCGTAATGAAGAAGGGGCTCCGCTTTCATCCCCGGCCTAAAGACCGGGGACTTCCTGCTCCGCCCCCCTCACCCCCGCAAGTTAAAGCATTGGACTGAGTAGTCAGTGGAATTACAGTTGTGATCCCCGCGTGTGAGACGGCGAGCACAATTGCGGGTCGTCTGCCTCGCTGTTCATGTCCTTTTGAATCGGTAAGGTCAACATACCAGATCTCACCCCGCCGCCTCCCCATGTCAATGCCTCATCGAGGCAATGCTAGCCTGCTGCCAGGCTCTAAGTTCTGGTTCCAGATCTCGTAGTTCTGCTTCGGAGGGGGCAAACAAATACTGCTTTGTCCGATTTACTCCTTTAACGATTGTTTCACTCGGATAAAACGATTTCGTCCGCTTAACAAGCCGATATGCATGCATTGGCGGATACCGAACGCTAAATGCAAGGTAGGCGTACGTTGCCCCAACCTCAAGCAACGAGGGCCTTTTATCAAAGAGCGATGTTAGTTCCTCAACAAATTCAACCTCTGTTGAAGTTAGATCAACATCGGTCTTTAATTGTGCAAACTCATCTGCATGGCAATAGTATTCGCCTGCAAGCAGTGGCGAATATGGCCCTCGTACATAGAGATTATAGGGATATGCAAATTTGACACCTTTGAGTTTTAACAGGTAGACCATCTTTTGAGCTATCAAACGGTGTTCAAATTGATCTTTATCCATTTGAAAACCCGCCTCACGGAAACATGCGATGACCTTCCCCCTATCTCCCACAAGCATCACTTCCACATCCAAGTATTTTGCAGAGCCAATTCTTAACACGCTCCCACTCACTAAGCCCTTCAGAGGTGATAGCGTACAATTCCAGTTCTTTTCCTTCTAAAGATACTTTCTCTGAGCGAAGGTACCCCATGTCTTCAAGTTTCTTCAAGTTGGAGTACAATACACCATCACTTAAGTTCAAAGCAGCCCTGAGTTGCCTTGCGGTTGCACCATCTTCACCCAATTCCGAAAGTGACCACAGGATCTCAAGGCGTACCTTAGATATTATCGCACTGTTTAAGGTCTCCGATTCTTCCACGATGGCAACAAGATCTCCTGACATAAGCAACTTTTAACTTTGAGTAGATATCAGAGCACGGCATGATATAGTTTGAGGTCGCCAGCGAACTAACCCCGACTCGTACATTCCACTACCATGATGGGGCGGCATCACTATCGTCTGCCTTTACAATCCGGATTTGTAGCCTGTTAATAAAATGAGGAGTTGGAACAATAGTTCCCCTATGCTGCTATGGGGATTCGAACCCCAGTCGTCGGCGTGAAAGGCCGACATGATTGGCCTCTACACTATAGCAGCATATGCAATGTGCCATACAACTTTGACACCTGGAGATAAAAAAGTTGTGCCGGCGGTATCCTGGCCGGTCACTCGTATATCGGCGTTCCTTCGCTCTGGGTGGCGGTCTTGAACGCCGCCATCAGCTGCCGGGTGATGGGGCCGGGCTTGCCATTCCCGATGATTCTCCCATCGATCTCACGGATGGGCGCGACCTCCGCTGCGGTCCCCGTGACGAAGACCTCATCCGCCGAGTAGAGATCGAAGTAGCCGAGGTTTCGCTCAAGCGTGGTGATCCCCATCGATTCAGCGATCTCAAGCACGACCTGGCGGGTGATCCCGCGGAGGTTATTCAGGGTCGGCGGGGTGATGATAGCCCCGTTCTTGACGACAAAGATGTTGTCCCCCGATCCCTCGGATATGTTGCCGTTGATATCGAAGAAGATCGCCTCGTCCACGCCCCGGTAGTTCGCCTCGATCTTTGCGAGGATGTTGTTTAAGTAGTTGAGGCTCTTCACGTTCGGCGGCATCGCCTCCGGAGGGGTGCGCCGGACCGAGACACAGACCGCCCGGAGCCCCTTCTCGTAGAGGTCGCCATACATGGCTCCCCACGTGACGGCGATGACGATGACCGTCGGGACCTTGCACTTCCGGGGGTCGAGACCGAGGTCGCCCTTGCCCCGGGTGACGATCGGGCGGATGTAGGCGTCCTTCAGGTTGTTCTTCCGGAGCGTCTCCTTGATGGCCTCGGCCATCTCCTCACGTGTGATCGGAACGGCGAGGTCGATCGTCTTTGCCGAGTCGTAGAGCCGTGCTATATGCTCATCGAGGCGGAAAACCCTCCCGTTGTAGGCGCGTATCCCCTCGAAAACACCGTCACCGTAGAGAAGTCCGTGGTCGAAGACCGAGACCTTCGCCTCCTCCTCAGGGACGTACTTGCCGTCAAGGTAAATGATCATAGAAATAGTGTAGCTGCGGTTTGTTAGTATGCTTTGTGTTTCATACTCAGGCGTTCGCCTGCCGGGTCTCAGTCCCGGCAGCGGTCCACGAAGTGCGCAAACATCCCCCGGCTCGTCACCGGGTGAAGGTGCGTGTAGCTCCCGATCGTCTGATCGCAGAAAGCCCCGTCAAGGCCGTCCCGGATCCCGCTCCCCCGGGTCAGCCGGTAGGCATAGCGCGTCTCAGGGTGGAGCCTGACAGTGCTGTAGTGGTACTCGTGGCCCCGGAACGTCGCCTGGCCCGTGGGGCCTGCCGCATCACTCGTCCCCACAGTGTAGCCGAGCATCCGTCGTGCCGGCATCCGCGCCTCACCGGTAAAGACCCCGGCGAGGTCGTAGACCCGCCCCTCATCCCTGCCCGCAAACCCTGGCGCAAGCGCCATACGATCGGTGAGGTAGACGAGTCCCCCGCATTCGGCGTAGATCGGGGTACCGTTCCGCGAGACCTCCCGGATCCCCTCCCGCACCCTGGCATTCTCCTCAAGTTCGGCGCCGAAGAGCTCGGGATAACCGCCGCCGAGGATGTAGCCATCCGCCTCCGGCAACCGGTCACGGATCGGGGAGAAGGTGACCGTCTCCGCCCCGAGTGAACTCAGGATATCGAAGAGGTCGGCGTAGTAGAAGTTGAACGCCTCATCCAGCGCGACACCGACCCTGACGTCGGGCGCCTCCGGTGCCGCATAGAGGGGGCTCTCCTCGACCGGCACATCGCCCGCTATCCCGAGCAGCGCGTCCAGGTCGACGTGCTCCCCGATCATCCGCTTGATGGTATCGATCCGCTCCAGGAACCCGTCGCCTTCAGCCCCCTCCTTGTAGGGCACAAGGCCGAGGTGCCGCGCCGCAAGCTCCATCTCCTCCATCCGGGGGATGGTGCCGATGACCGGGATCCCGCAGTAATGCTCGACCGCCTGGACGGTCTTTTCCCGGTGACGCGCACCGGATACCTTGTTGAGGATGACCCCCTGTATCCTGACGTCCGGGTCAAACGCCTGGAACCCCCTCACGATCGCGGCCGCGCTCCTCGTGATACTCCGGGCGTCGATAACGAGGACCACGGGGAGGTCGAGCTGCTTTGCGATCGCCGCCGTACTCCCGAGGTCGCTGAGCGCCTCAGCGCCCTCAAAGAGCCCCCGGACTCCCTCGACGATGGCGATATCAGCACCCCGGCACCCGTGCGAGAAGACCGCCCTGACCTCCTCCGGGCTCATCACGTAGCCATCCAGGTTCCGGCAGGGCCGGCCCGTAACGCCGGTCAGGTAGGAGGGGTCGACGTAGTCCATCCCCACCTTGAATGTCTGGACGTTCCGCGAGGCTGCAAGGAGCGCCGAGAGCGCGAGCGTGATGCTCGTCTTCCCGCTCCCGGACCGGTCGCCGGCGATCAGCAACCCCTTCATCGCATGCTCCGCAGAACCGCTCCAAACTCGCTCTCGACGATCTCCTGGACGCCGAGCGTCTTTGGATGCAGGTCGATCTCGACCATGACGTAACGGTGGCCCATCTCCCGGAGGGGTTCCACCTGCCGGGGACCGTTTGTTATAGAGATGACCTCGATCCCCTGCGTGTACTCAGGCGGGATGGCGTGCGGGACTCCGACGATGAGGGCAAAATCGGGTGCAATCTCTCTTATCCACTCCCCGACTGCATCACCGGTGGCGCCGTACTCATCCAGCGCCCCGATCAGCTCGGGGTCAAGCCCCCTCTCCCGCATCCCGGCGAGGATCCGGGCGGCATCCGCGCGGACCTTCGGGAGTCCCCGGTCCTCGAGGTTGCTTGCGTAGGTGATCGCGGCATCCGGACAGGTATCATGGAGGGCGAGGAGCTCATCGGCGAACATATAGGCGGTCTCTTTCTTCGCGTTCATGACCGCGACCCCCGCCGCACCACTATCGGCAAGCTCTATGAGGCGTTCTGCAGCGACGTGCTTGAGGTCACCGCGCGATGGCTCGATGTAGCTCCGGGATGCCGCCCCACGGAGTCGCTCCACCTCGTTTGCCTTCCCAAGGTAGAAGCGCTGGCGTTCCAGCTCATCAGCGCTGATCCACCCGACCGCCGCCGCCGGCTCAAGCGTCGCGACCACGCCATCGATGTTCTCCCGGAACCCGGCATGGATATCGATCGCGATCGTCGGCGTGGTGACATGCGCATCGTGGATGGCGGACTCAAGGTCTTCACCGATGATCATTGAGACACAGGTTCCGACGACCGCCATCCTCCGGGGTGAAAACTCTTCCTCGGCGTGGCGGATAACCTGTACGAGCGGGTCATGCCCGCCGAATATGAACTCGTTGTCTGCAAGCGACGTTGTCAGTACCCGCATACCATCCTCTTCGAGGAGACGGGCGTGTTTGAACGAACAACCTGACGGGCCGTGGAGGATTGCCACGTCCACGCCAAGATCGCGGGCGGTGTAGAGCGCCGCTACAATTGAACTCGGTCTTGGTTGGATATACTGCATCGATCTCTATCTCCATGTCTTGACCGCGAGGACGATAGCACCTGCGGGTGTGATCTCTTGAGCCCGGGCGAGCCCTTCATCGAGCGTGGCCGCCTCATGCCCTTCCCCGACGTAGACGGTCGCTGTCGGGCCGACGGCTGATACCGCGCGCGCGATCTCTTCCGGTGAGAACCCCTCACAGATCGCGCGCGCTTCCTCGCCGATGACGAGCGTCAGGTCGCCACCACCCGAGAGAGCCCGCGCGTAGCGGGCAGCCTCAACGGTGGTCTCCACGTTCGTCCCGCTGTTTGCGTTGTCCACGATCACCCGGTCCCCTTCCCACCTGCTCGCCATCCGGCCGGGCAGGGCGATAAACCACCGAAGTAGTCGGGGATCGATCCCGAGCACGCAGGCGGTCGTGGCTGCGAGCGCGAGGGGTGTGCGGTAGCCCGTAAGCAGGCAGAGCGGGTTTCCAAACGTGCCCGCGATCCTGCCCCGCGCATACCGGCAGGTCGTGCCGTCGAAAGATACAACATCATCAATGGCTACCGTCCTCCTCGGGAGGGTGATTCCCGGCGGGAGGACCACGTTTCTCGCCCGGGAGAGCAGCCGGCACTTCTCGGTGATCGCGCTTTTTTTGCCTGCCGCGATCGGGTAGTCATCCGGCGAGGTCAGCACCGCGACATCCCCGGCGCCAGTGACACCGAGTGACTCCTCGGCGATGAACCAGCCCCCGATACGTCGGGCTTCGCGCGCCGCAGGGATAAGGGATGCAGGCGTGATGCTCCGCTTCCAGAGGCACTCCCTCTCCGGGTAGCGGTATGTCCCGGTCGACGTATGCAGGATACCCGGGCCCGGCATCAGCGAGGCGAGAGCGTGGGCGGTGGTGGTCTTCCCCCGCGATCCGGTGATCTCGATGAAAGGGTGAGGGGTACGCCGTCCCCTGATGATCCATCCCACCATCTCGTGGTGGGAGACTGCGGGGCCGTGCCGCTCCAGGAGGGGGTGGGTCGGGTCGAGGTGGACCGGTGCGGTGACAAGATCATAGGACCGCCTGAGCGCCTCCTCTACCGAAATACCGCCTGCTTTCCGGTAGACGTCTACCTCATCCACCTGGTGGCCGGAATCACGGAGCGCCCGGGCAAGTTCGGCCCCGCCGTGGATGGTATCCAGCACCAGGATGTGCATGATCCGTCAGTGATCCAGCTCGGCGATAGCGTCGGCAGCGTTCTTCAGCATCAGTTCGGCGAGGAGAGGGTCGCTGCCGATAGGGTCTGCGTAAACAAGAGGTATCTCTTTCCCGTTCGTCTTGAACGTACCCTTCTTCCCCCTCTCCGGGAGACCGAGGAGCTTTGGAATATCCTTGTCGATGTGGATACCCCTCGCGAGGAAGAGCGGGACGACGACCAGCATATCGATATCTTCTGCCCGGAATGCATCGAGCTGNTCCTCGACCGATGGCGTGTTGATGCTCATAAAGCCGGGTTTGACGATATATTCGCTGGCTTTCTCTGCGATAAACTCCGCAGTGGCCTCGATCAATTCCTTGTTGTAGGGGAGCTTGCTCCCGTGTCCTACCAGTAGCATTCCAATTTTACTCATACAGTACAAGGTAATACGATACTACATTAAAATAGCTAACGATTGTTTTTTAGTTTCCGGCCCCCGATCTACATGGTGAGAGGGTTTGATCTGGAGATCGCCTCCTGCAGATATCAGCTCCGGGTCCGCGGGGTGATCCGGGGACTCGCTCCCGGCACGGGTGGAGTCTCTGGTGCGCGTCCGATACAAATCAATATCCACTCAAACCACCAATGGGTATAGAAGTATGATGGAAGCATATGATCGTTTTGAGCTCCTCATAAACGATCGGATCGTAAAGACGCCGGTGGCGATCGCATCCATGGCCGGTGTTGTGGATGCAGCCTACGTCCTTGAGCGAGCGGCTCATATCGGGGTTGCCTTCATCGGCGGTTACTCTATCGACGGCCCTACCCTCGATGCAAGCCGGCGGATGGCAGAGGAGGGTCGTAAAGAGTTTTTGTATGACGACCCCCTGGAAGAACTGGGACAGCAGATCGATGCCCTGAAAGAGAGCGATGTGGTGACCGGCATCAATCTACGTGGGAGCACCCCTGCTGCCTACGCTGATGTTGCAGGCGTCTTTGAGGATCGGGTGGTCTATGAGGTAGATGCTCACTGCCGGCAACCGGCGATGATCGAGGCCGGGTGCGGCGAGTTCCTCCTGCAACACCCGGCGCGCCTCGTCGAGATCATCCGCGCCCTGAAGGCGGAGGATGTGACGGTATCGGTGAAGATCCGGGCCGGGATCGCCGCCGATGACGTTGCCCTCACCCGGGCTATCTGGAGGGCGGGGGCGGATATACTCCACGTGGACCTGATGGACTACGGGCACAGCAAGATCCGCCAGATACGGAACGCCTCCCCCCTGACGCTGATAGCAAACAACTCGATAACGACGTTTGACCGTGTGATGGATGTCTTCTCTCATGGTGCCGATCTCGTCTCACTCGCGCGGAAGTCCGACCCCTGGACACTCTCCGGCCTGGATGCAGCCATCACCCGGTCGGCCGATGAGGGCGGGTGGTATAACGCCCCAAAACAGCTCTGTCGCGGCGGCGATATCAGGGCACTCGCTTTCTGCTGTATGCCGGTGAAGCCCTGCCCGCTCCTCCCGACCCTTGAGAAGGTCGGGTTATCCCGGAATGACTACCTGAAACTCAAGCAGGACCTGGTGAAGGGCACTCCGCTTGAGGCGGGAAAGAATACCTGTTTTGGAAGTCTCGCCTGGTGTTGCAAGATCAGTTCGCCCTGTATGTTCAGGAATATGACGCTTAACGAGACCGGTCTCTCTGCGAAGGACTACATGCGGTGCAAGCATCATCTGGCCACGGAGATCATGAACAGGTTATTCAATGGAGAAGAACCCGTTGATGAGTCGCGCTGAACGGGCGCAGATGGCGATGATGCTTGAGGTCTGCGCCTACCCGAAACCCGGGAACGTGGACCGGTGTCATGATTATTCCGATACCCGCCTCGAACACTTCCTCGCATCAACCATCCTCGCCCGACCGGCCTTTGAGGCGGCGGAGAGGACGGGCGGCCGCGTCGGGAGCCTGATCAGGGAGGCAGTCATGCTCACCAACGGCCACTCCGGAGGAAACACCCACTTCGGGGCGTTCATCCTCCTCATACCCCTCATCCTCGGGGGAGATATCAAGGGGGCGTGCCGGGTCGTGGCCGGAACCGACGTTCAGGATGCGATCGACTTTTATGCGGCGTTCGGCCTCACGGAGGTCCGGGTGGGGGAGAGCGATGACCTGGATGTGAACGATCCGGCCTCCATCGCCGCGATCAGGGAGAGAGGCATGACCCTTGCCGATATCATGGCATACTCGGCCCCCCGGGATATGGTCGCCCGGGAGTGGACGAACGGGTTTTGCCTGACCCGCCGATGCGCTGACCTGCTCCGTGCGCACGGGCATGGTCGGGAGGCGATCGTCCGGACGTTTCTTGACCTCCTCGCATCGGAGCCGGATACATTCATCGCAAAGAAGCACGGGGTCCGTGTCGCGGAGAGGACGATGCGGTGTGCAGGCGAGGTGCTCCGCGGCGAGCGCGATCTCTGTGCCTTTGATGCGGAGTGCGTCGAAGACGGGATCAACCCGGGCTCGATCGCTGATATCACCATCGCCGGCATATACGTGGCGCTCGGGGAGGGGTGGCAGTGGGACTCCTAGCTGAAGGGATCAACGAGGTTATAGCGACTTCTGACTGCAACGCCGCCCCCATGGGGATCATCAACCGGAAAGGTTCTCTTCATATGGTCCTCTTCCGGGGGAGCCATACCGCCCGGAACGTTGCCCGGGACCGCTGGGTGGTGGCAAACTTCGTCTTCGACCCGGTGCTCTACGTCAGGACCGCATTTGACGACCTGCCCCCGGAGGACTTCGTCAGGGAGGAGATCAACGGACTGGTCGTCTCCCGCCTCCGCGACGTGGAGGCCTGGGCCGCGTTTGCCGCTGACGTTGAGCGGTCGAGCGATGAGGCGATCATCGTCAGGCTCATCCCCTTAAAAGAGGAGGTGCTCGGGCTCCGGTTGCACCCGGTGAACCGGGGTTTTGCCAGTGTCGTGGATGCAACGGTCCACGCCACCCGCTACGTCAGGAACCACGATCCCTGGCTCGGGCAGTTGATCGAGCACCACACCGGGCTTATCCGGAAGTGCGGGGGCCCCCGGGAGTGGGAGGCACTTGAACTTCTCAGGGAGTACATGAGCGATCGGGCTCCCGGGTAGGGTTTATTGTGGGATCCCGGCGAAGAATCAGGCGTATGTCTATCTGTCATTTCTGTTGTACCAACCAATATATGCGATAACTGCCATGAGGGAACTCCCATAAGGAGGTACCTGGCATGGCGAAGATCTTTGAGATCCTGAAGAATGACGGCAGATTTGGCCGTCTTGTCGATATCATCCAGACTCTCGGCGAGGAGGAGAAACTGCTGGTTGATGGACCGATGACGTTCTTTGCCCCGGTCGATTCGGCGTGGGATGCGATACCTGAACCGAACCGGGCGATGATACTGAATGACAGGCAGTTGCTCTCACACCTCATTGATTTCTTCACGATCGGAGGGCACCGCTGTACGCTTGATGCACTGCTCGCGCGAAACGTCACAAAGACCGTCGAGGGGAACTTCATCGCGGTCAGGCAGACCGGGCAGGGCACGGCGGTGGATGAGGCTCTCGTGATCGAGGGGGATATGGAGGCGGATAACGGGATCATCCACGCNCTCGATAGCGTCCCCTTCGCGACGCTCTCACAGGCCTTTGAAGCCTACACGNCGGCTGGATAACCGCCCTCAACCTTTCCCGATCTTCTTTCCGGCCAGAATGAGAGTCCGATCCCCGGTCACCAGAATACGAGAGTTCTGGTCTTTTGAAGAGATTCCAGGGGCCCGGCGTGAGGGGGTATGCCGGGGAGAAGGGAGAAGCTATTTCGAGGATTCACCGCACCTTTCCGGGCTGTCTGCGAGCCGGTATGCTCCCCAGGTGCCTGGCCGGCGCCATGCCATCACACCGGCCGGCGCCATGCCATCACACCGGCCGGCGCCTCCTGACCGCAATATTATATATCATGCAGAGTGATCCTCTCCCGTGCTCATCTGGAGGACAGCTTATGAAGAGTATAATCGAGACAGCCCGGGAGGATAGCCGGTTGAGCATCTCTTCGAGGATAGCGGATGCAGGAGATGCGGCAGAGTTCCTCCCGGAGAGGGGGCCATATACAATGTTTATCCCTGGAAATGTGGCATATACGAAGATCCCGGTGGAAAAGGTTGAGGCCATCGCGAACGATCGGGAGAGACTTAGAGATATGATCATGTACCATGTGGTCCAGGGGAAGCTCACCGCGCGCGAGCTGGCACGGATGGAGGCGATCAGGACCCTCCAGGGGGATCACCTGGATATTACATCATCACCTGAAGGAGTTCTGGTGAANGATGCNACCATNATCTATCCGGACACTGAATGCACAGACGGCATTTACCACATCATCGATCGCGTGCTCATACCCCGGGCGGTCGATGCGCGGGTGACGCGGTCGGTCTGATCCTGCGTCCGGCCGCCCGTCACCGGTTACGATCGCCTGTGCGGTGATACGATTGAAGAGCATATTTGTAACCCTGCAGGAATCGGGTGCGTTCACCGTGTTCCTGGACCTCATACAGAGAGCCGGAATGGAGGAGCGGTTAAGGGCGGAAGGGCCCTACACGGTCTTCGCCCCGAATGATGATGCCCTCCAGGCGGTACCGCGAGCGGAACTCGACTCGATCCGGGGTGACGCCGACCGGCTCATCGCTGTCGTCAACTACCATATCGTCCCGGGGGTGCATTCTGTTGCAGACCTGCTCGGGATACGGGCCCTGCGGTCGCTCCAGGGAGAGGATCTGACCGTGGATGTTACACCGGGGGGCATGACGGTCAACGATGCCCCGGTAGTAGAGACCAACGCCTGGTGCACAAACGGGATCTGCCACGCTGTCTCCATGCTCCTCCTGCCCCCGGGATCAGGGTGGCTGTCGTGTAGCGGCCGGCCCCGCCTCACCGGCAGGAGTACGCCCCACCCTCCTCTGCTATGAACCCCTCCCTCTCCAGGTCGCCGAGGATCCTCT
>JGI24710J26742_10004203_pt1 | contig 11937 bp, 10 predicted proteins | sample BioPla2DNA2_FD_26742 | JGI IMG/M metagenome (IMG submission 26742) | reverse complement strand
AAAACCTTGTCTAGAAATATATTCCTTTGCCTTTTCTGAAACACTAATACTTATGCCTATTTTTTCAAGCCTGTCTTCAAGGTCTTTTATCATTATACTTACTATTTGCTTTACTTGTTCTTCTCTTAATGAGTGGAATACTATTACATCGTCAAGCCTATTTAGGAATTCTGGCCTAAAGGTACGCTTTAATTCCTCTGTAATAGTCGCTTTCATTTTTTCATATTCTTCTTTTTCTTCTTTAGTGTTTTGAGTAAAACCTATTACATTTTGTTTTTTCAATGATGTTGCACCAACATTTGAAGTCATAATAATCACTGTGTTTTTAAAATCAACAGTTTTGCCCTTAGAATCCGTTAGCCTTCCATCATCTAATATTTGTAACAATACATTAAAGACATCAGGATGAGCCTTTTCAATCTCATCGAACAATACTACAGAATAAGGCTTTCTCCTTACGGCCTCTGTCAGTTGTCCCCCTTCATCATAACCTACATATCCTGGAGGAGAACCTATTAATCTTGACACCGAGTGTTTTTCCATATACTCACTCATATCTATTCTAGTCATTGCATCTTCTTCACCAAATAAACTAGAAGCCAGAGCCTTTGCCAAGTATGTCTTCCCTACACCTGTAGGACCAACAAAAATAAAGCTTCCTATTGGTTTATTTGGATTTTTAAGTCCTACTCTTGCTCTTCTGACTGCACTTGCCACAGCTTCAACTGCTTGTTCCTGGCCAACCACCCTTTCATGAAGCAGGCTTTCAAGATTTATCAACATTTCACTTTCTTCAGTAGTCATTCTAGTAACAGGAACACCAGTCCAACTAGATACTATCTCAGCAATCTCTTCATATCCAACTACCATATTGGAGGTTCTCTTAACCTTTTCCCATTCAGCCTTATTATTAGCCAACTCCTCCTTTATTCGTCTTTCCTCATCCCTAATACTAGCAGCTTTTTCATAGTTTTGTGAATTAATAGCTTCTTCTTTTTCTATTTGTAGATCTTCTAACTTTTCTTCCAATGTTTTCAATTCAGTTGGAGGAACATAAGCATTTACTCTTAATTTTGATGCTGCTTCATCTATTAAGTCAATAGCCTTATCAGGCAAATATCTATCATTAATATATCTACTGGATAATTCTGCTGCTGCTTCTAATGCATCATCTGTAATTTTAACCCCATGATGGGCTTCATATTTATCCCTTAATCCATGCAATATCTTTATGGTATCTTCAACATTAGGTTCATCAACCATTATAGTTTGAAGTCTTCTTTCTAATGCAGAATCTTTCTCAATATGCTTTCTATACTCATCTATAGTCGTTGCACCTATTATCTGAATTTCCCCTCTTGCAAGAGTTGGTTTTAAAATATTAGAAGCATCTATTGCTCCTTCTGCAGCTCCTGCTCCAACTATGGTGTGTAATTCATCAATAAACATGATTACATCTCCAGCATCCTTTAGTTCAGCCATTGCTGCCTTAAGTCTTTCTTCAAATTCTCCTCTATATTTTGCACCAGCAATCATCCCTGGTAAATCAAGACTTACTATTCTTTTTTTCTTAATTATTTCAGGAACATTCCCTTCAATAATTTTCTGTGCTAGTCCTTCTGCAATTGCAGTTTTCCCCACTCCAGGTTCACCAATTAAAACTGGATTGTTTTTCGTTCTTCTACTTAATATTTGTACAACTCTTTCAATTTCTTTTGTTCTACCTATTACCGGGTCAATTTTACCGTCCTTTGCCATTTGGTTTAAATCAATACCATATTTATCAAGATTAGGTGTCTCACTTTTAGACTCATCTTCAACGTTTACACTAGCCTTTGTTGTTCCCTCAGGCATTGTGTGAATTATCTCCTTTGCTAATTTATTTATATCTGCTCCTAATCTATTCAAAACAGCAACAGCCACTCCTTCACCTTCTGATAATAGTCCTAAGAATAAATGATCTGTCCCAACATAGTTGTGGCCTAAGTTTCTAGCTTCAAGAAAACTCAACTCAAATACTCTTTTAGTTCTTGGAGTAAAGCCTAGAATTTCAGGATCCTGTTCTCCTTGCCCAACGGATCTAATGACTTCCTTTCGGGCGTTTTCTAAGGTAATTCCATACTCTTTAATTGCATGTGCTCCTGCACTTTGACCTTCTGCAATTAATCCAAGTAATATATGTTCAGTTCCAACATAATTGTGTTTTAAAGTCTTAGCTTCCTCTTGTGCAAGCAAAATGGCCTTTTGTGCTCTTTCTGTAAATCTGCCAAACATTGCCATATTATCCCTCCATATCTCATAAGCGTTCTCTAATTATTTCCGCCCTTATTTTATCCCTTTCTTCAATGGTTAAATCCTTATTTGTATTCATTTGTATTGTTGCCGGTTTTATATCAACCATTAATTTGAAAATATCTGTTAAATTAGGATTATCTATAAGCTTTAAATCATAGCCCAATTTAACATTTGAAAGATGTTTCATAGCTTCTTTTGAGGTTATTAATCTACTATTCTTCAATATTCCATAGGATCTATAAACAGTATCCTCTAAGTTTATGCCCTTCTTTTCCTTTAGATATTCCCTAGTTTTTCTTTCCTTTGACACCACTTGTTGAATTAATTTATTGAGCTTATTGATGATTTCTTCCTCAGTTTCTCCCAAAGTTGTTTGATTAGAAATTTGATATAAGTTCCCTAATCCCTTAGTTCCTTCCCCATACATCCCCCTTAAAGTAAGTCCTACTTTACGGAGAGCTTCTATTAATGCATTTATATTGCCAACCATAGCCAAACAGGGTAAGTGTACCATTACTGATGCCCTAAGGCCAGTGCCTACATTGGTTGGACACGCAGTTAAATAACCCAGCTCAGCATCATAAGCAAAATTAAGTTTGGCTTCCAATTTATCATCAATTTCTGAACAAAGCAGCCAAGCTTCTTCAAATTTTAAGCCAGCTAATAATATCTGTATTCTCAAATGATCTTCTTCATTTATCATAATTGTAGCTTTTTCATCATCTCTTACTAAAAAACTACTCTTATCTAACTTCTCCATAAGGCTAGGACTTATCAAATGTTCTTCAACAAACATTAATCTTTCTTTTTGTGATAAATCGCTAATTCTATAAAATCTATAATTTGCTTCACTAAATTCATCTTTTACAGTTTGCAGTACCTCATTAGTCAGATTATCAGATTCTTCAACACTCATGTAAAGAGGAAAGGTATAATCCTTTAAATTTCTGGCTACTCTTATCCTTGTACTTATAACTACATCCTGCTCAGCTGGTTCTTCTAACCATCTACCCATATTTTCACTCCTCACTTACATGAAGTCTTGCTCTCATTTCCTTTATTTCATCCCTTAAAATAGCAGCTTCTTCAAACTCTTCTTTTTTCACTGCATCTTCTAATCTATTACTTAATTCATCAATTTCTCTCTGTAATTCTATATTAGGACTTATTCTTAATGGAGTCTTTCCTCTATGATGATTATGCCCATGGATTCCATTAATTATAGGTTTTAAATACTCGCTAAAATCATGATAGCAGGTAGCACATCCTAGTTTTCCAGTCTTTTGAAATCTTGAAAAATCTAGGCCACAATTTGAACAAGTTATATCCTTTAAGTCTTCCTCTTTAGTTTCTTGGGCTTCTGTTAAGCCAGAAAACAGTTTATGAATTGAAAAAGGATTGCTCATATCAAAATCTTGACTATCAAAAGCGCAAGTTTCGCATAAATGATGTTCTTCCATCTTCCCATTTATAATTTTTGTATAATGAAAAGTTGCATCTTTCCTCTTACAATTATCGCACAGCATTCCATGCACCTCACTTTACTAGAATTAACAATATATTCTTAAGAATATCAGCTCTAAGACAATTTCTCATATTGCTTTCACAAGAAAGTGCCCTATCTCCAATTGCTGCCTTTATTATGTCAGCTTCTCTATCCGATATTATATCTTCATCTCTTAAAGCATTTATTATATCATATGCTTTATTCTTAGTAACTGAATCACCTATAGCATCAACAATTATATTATTAATATCCTCATATTCATCTATACTAATCTTTATAATTTTTATATACCCACCGCCACCTCTTTTACTCTCAATATAATAGCCTTTATAAGGAGTAAATCTAGTAGTCAATACATAGTTTATCTGTGATGGGGAACACTCAAAATATGCAGCTAGCTCATTTCTTTGAATTTCAACTGTACCATCAGCTTCTTCTAATAATTCTTTTATAAATCTCTCTATTATATTACTCAAACCAGGCATATTACATCTCCTTTGACTTTGACTATCTTTGCCCTTTACCTCCAAAAATAAAGCCTATTAAAGGCTTAATTTTTAATAATCTAATATTCTCCATCTTTAGTATATCCTACTGATGACTTAATCATTCCTTGTTCTTGAAAACCTGATAATCCAGCATCATATGTTGTATCAATAATAAGCCATGAACCATCGATTAAGACTTCATTCCAAGCATGATATGCCGTTATATCACTCTTATAACCCTTAACAAGTTTTGTATGAATCCCTTCTGATCTTAATATACCCGCAAAAAGCGCTGCGTAATCATAACAGATTCCCTCTTGTTTTGTAATTATTGTATTTAGATCAGGAACATAGTCTGTAGATATAGTGTTTATTTTATTGTTATCATATTTAATATTTTCTACAATATACTTGTAAGCAGCTTCTACTTTTTCTTTATCCGTATTTAAGCCATCCATTAAATCCTTTCTTAATTGAATTAGCTTATCTTGGTTTTCCCAATATACAGGCTGACTTGATGATAAATAAACATCTATACCATTATTCTTAGTTTTAACAGTTTCTTTTTCAACAACTTTATACAGATTACCACTTTTGTTTTCAAGTATTTTTACTGTGTAATCTCCATTTCCTAATTGTAAAGGTAATTTTTCAATTTTATTGTTTAAGCTATAATGATATTTTTCATTGCCTTTTTCAATCATTGCTCTCATATTGCTGCCGTATTTTTCACTTGCTATAATTATTTGATTGTCATTATTTTTGCTTATATTATATAATGGTTGTCCATAAGCTTGTCCTAAATTAGTAATAAAAAAAATAATAATTAAGGAAGTACTAAATACCCTTTTAAACATATAAAACTCCCCTTTCGGTAGCTGGCTGCCATTATCAGGCCCTATAGCTTTGCGTCCTTAGATTTCTCTAAGTTTGCCTTTGTCGCTTGAAAGCTTACAAAGTTTATATCTATACGAAATTCTACAAATTCCAACTTGTATATATTATACCATTTTTTATAGAAATTCAAACTTTTTAATGGTATATATAGTATTTAGAATTATTATTTTAGTTTGATTATAAATCAATTGTTGTACATAAGTCCTTCAGCATATCAAGATTTCTCACGATTTATCAAGATATAACAACTCTATTCTTCCCTAAGCTTTTTGCTCTATTTAAATTTCCATCAATGATTTCAAGAACTCTTTCATAACTCATAGCCCCAGTTTCTATAATATGAATACCAAAGCTTAATGTAATCTTAGCTTCAGCATCTGCACAAATGAGATTAGAATTATTTACTTCTTCTTGTATTGATGCAACTACTCTATTAGCAATTGCCTCATCTGCATTTTTTAGAAGAATAATGAACTCATCTCCACCATATCTAGCAACCCAGTCAAAATCAGCTCTAATTCTAGAGTTTAGTATTGAGGCTATCCTTTTTAATGTACGATCTCCTACTAGATGTCCGTAAAGGTCATTTATTTCTTTAAAATCATCTATATCTACCATAATCACCGCTACTGAATCTATACCCTTAGATTTGCCATGTTCAATATCAATTTGAATGTTCTCATTGATAAATCGGCGATTATGTACCCCAGTTAATTCATCTTTTAATAGGTTTTCTTTCAGTTGCGTAATGATTCCTTCTATCTGCTTATTGTTTTCTTCATTTAAATCTACTATAGTATCAACATCAGCTATATCCAATATCATTTCTATAGCATATTTTTTGTGATTTAAGATAATTGGGGTTGCTATAACTAAATAAGTCCCCATTTCATTGTATTCAATCTTAGTTGCAGTTCTATTTTCTTTTATACCTCGGGTTGATATACAGTTGGAACATATCCCCCCTCTATTCCAAACCTCAAAACAAGAGCTGTTAATCGGAGTATTATCCAATCCTTCAACATAGGATACTTTACTCTTTACTGGATCAACGACTCTGACTACTTCGAATGTTCTTTTTAGCTTTTCCAAGTATTCTTTTAATTCTTCTCCCTTGTATTCGTGCATAAAGACAGCTCCTTTTTACTACAATTTAAATATACTATTGTAACAAAAGATTTGTATTGTTAAAAACCAGACATTCTACCATGAATTATATAACACTTTCCATTAAATTCCAAGCCATTTTATTGAAAAACCTTTACCCTTTATTAGATATGTAGAGCAATGAAATTCATTAAGCTATACTACTTAGATAATTTGATACAATATAATTTGTTTATATTATATATATTTTTTTAGAAATCGGCAATATAATAATATTTCCGCTTGTTATTAGGCTTTGAAAACAAGATAAGGAGCTTATCCAGGACATGGACCATCCTGGATAAGCTCCAATAGAATCTTTTTAGATACTTATTGTTATTGTTATTATTCTTTATCTGCTTTAGCTTGTTCTATTATCTTTTCAGCTATATTTGCTGGTGCTTCTTCATATCTTACAAATTCCATTGTAAAGCTTCCTCTAGCCTGTGTCATAGCTCTTAAATCTATAGCATATTCAAACATTTCTGCATGAGGTGCTTCTGCAATTAGTTTTTGAGTTCCGTCACTTTGTTGATCCATTCCTAATATTCTACCTCTACGTTTGTTTATATCTCCCATTACATCGCCTAGGTAGTTATCAGGGATTACTATTTCAACCTTCATTATAGGTTCTAATAATACAGGTTTTGCTGCTTCCATACCCTTTTTAAACGCAAGTATAGCTGCAAGTTTAAAGGACATTTCATTAGAGTCTACATCATGGTATGATCCATCAAATAATGTTGCTTTTATATTTACTACTGGATATCCTGCTAAAACACCATGCTCTAATGACTCTCTAATCCCTTTTTCTACTGCTGGCCAATAGTTTCTAGGTACTGAGCCACCAAATATTTCTTCATCAAACTCGAACTCTTCTTGAGATGGTTCAAATCTAATATGAACATCACCGTATTGACCTGCTCCACCTGATTGTTTCTTATGTTTACCTTGTACTGAAGATGTACCCCTTATAGTTTCTCTATAAGCTATAATAGGTTTTGTTAGATTGACTTCAACACCAAATCTATTCTTTAGTTTATCAACAATAACTGCTAATTGCATATTTCCTTGACCACCAATTAGTAGTTGTTTAGTTTCATTGTTTCTTTGAACTACTATAGATGGGTCTTCTTCTACTAGTTTGTTTAAAGATACTCCTATTTTTTCTTCGTCACCTTTATTCTTTGCTTCTATTGCTTGGAATAGTGTAGCCTTTGGATATTCTATTGTTTCATATCTTACTGCCTTAGACTTGTCACATAGGGTATCTCCTGTTTGAGTATAGGAAAGTTTTGATGTAGCTCCAATATCACCAGCAACTATTTCATTCGTTTCTATTTGTTGCTTGCCTCTTAAATAATACAGACCACCCAATTTTTCCGTCTTGTCTTTTGTTGAGTTATAAAGGTCCATATCTTTATTCAATTTACCGGACAATACTTTAAACAAGGTCAATTTCCCAACAAATGGGTCAACTATTGTTTTAAATACTACGGCTGAGAATGGTTCATTGTTGTCTACCTTTCTTTCTACTTCTTCCCCATCATGTTCTCCTACATATGAAGCTACATCTGAAGGAGATGGTAAATGTTTTCCTATGATTTCAAGAAGGAAATCACATCCAACTGCATTTTCAGCACTTCCTACTATTAATGGTGCTAAGTCTCCACTTAGAACTGCTAATTTAACACCCTTATTCATTTCCTCTTCTGTAAAAGGTTCTCCTGAGAAGTATTTATCCATTAGCCCTTCATCAGTTTCTGCAATTTTTTCATCTAGTACTTCTTTTATTTCGTCTATTTCTGCTTGTTGTTCATCTGTTATTGGGATTTCTTTCCTATTTTTGCCGTTGTATTCATAAGCTTTTCCATCTAATACACTTACAAATCCTTTGAATGTATCTCCAGTTCCTATAGGAATTGCAATTGGTATTATCTTTTCATCAAGGGTTGATTTTAGTTCATCCAATACTTTTTGGAAATCTACATTTTCTTTATCCATTTTATTTAGAAATACAATTCTAGGTGTTTTGTATTTCTCTAAATTCTTCCACGATTTTTCTGTTCCAACTTCTACACCAGATTGGGCATCTACTAATAGAACAGACCCTTCACTTGCCCTTTTGGCTCCATACATTTCTCCAATAAAGTCAAAATAACCTGGAGTATCCAGTAAATTATATTTTAAATCATTCCATTCTACTGGAATTACAGATGTTCCAATTGATATTTTTCTTGCTATCTCCTCTTTATCAAAGTCAGATACTGTATTACCATCTGTTACTTTTCCTTGCCTGTTTGTAATACCTAATGAAAATAATACCGCTTCAGTTAATGTAGTTTTTCCACTACTACTGTGTCCTAATAGAGCAACGTTTCTGATATTTTTTGCCGCATACGCTTTCATCATCCTTTTCCCCCTAACTAGCATTATATTTAAAAGGTCTTAAACCTTTTTACCACATTAAAATTTATCTTTTCTCAATAATCAAAAGATTTACACCTTTAAATTATATCATCAAAAGCTCCATTTTACAAACTAATATTTATGGTAGGATTAAGATGTTTTCCATTCAAAGTTTATTTCCTCTAATTGATATGCAGAAAAATTGTTTACAACTATTTTTACCAATCCTAAATCTTTACTATAGTATTCCTTTACCGTAAAATCATCATTTTTATATCTTACAACTATGGCTTCAAACTCGTCTAAGCTTGTTTTGACTATTGCATCTGTCTTTATAATTTCGTAATAACCACCAAGATTATCATGCCACTTTGTGCCTACTTTTATAGGGGCTTTGATTATGAAATCATTTCGATTTGGATTTAGTTCTTTTATGTAGTCTTCTTTAAACTTATTTTCCCCTACTTCTTCTGTAAATATAAGCTTTATATAGTCTTCTTTTATTTCATATATCATAACCACACTTGTTAGCTCATCAATTTGCTTTATCTGTACTTTATTGTTTTCGATTTTATCTACAATCTGTGTAAAACCTTTATTTCCCAAGTCATCTCTAAATATCTTTATCATCTCTTTTTGAGGATAATACTCTAACAACTTGTGTTTTTCATTGACTTGTATTTCTTCCTTTCTAGAAAAGCCTATACTCAAAATGACAAGTAGTATACAAATGATAAGTATTTTCTTATTGGTTTTTCTCCTCATTTATATCCCTCCTTTTTCATACTAGTAAAGTCTAGTTATAAGTTAGGGATAATATGATATTTTCTACATAATTTGAATATAAAAAAAGTGCAATGATTATTAACATTGCACTTTTTACTCTAATATTCTTAATTAATCTTCCCAAATTTGCTAAATGGAAAAACCCTAAAGACTACTTTACCTTTAATTTGCTCTAAATCTATAAATCCAAAATCTCTGCTATCTAAACTATATTCTCTATTATCTCCTAGGACAAATACTTTACCTTGAGGAACTTCTACTGGATATGAAAGACCATATCTTGGATAAGTATGGTTGTTCACATAATCTTCCTCTAACTCCTTTCCATTCAAATATACATACCCTTCTCTAATATCTATTATATCCCCTTCTAAAGCTATAACCCTTTTTAGAAGTCTGTTTTTTTCAATATTCCCAGTAAATCTATATTTTATATTTGCAATAATAGACTTGCTTTCGTTAATCATATTAATTATTATACCTTTTTCATTATTTACTTTATCTAATATTACTACATCCTCTCTAAATGGACTTCCTATTAGGTAAGCTGTCTTATTTACAATAACCCTATCATCTTCCACAAATGTTGCTTCCATTGATTGTTCTTTTATCTGGGTAATAGTTAAAACATTAGACACAAAAAATACAGAAATAAATAATGCAATAATTATAGTTACTATCATTTCTATAAATATACTTATTAAACTTTTTTTCTTATAATAGGACTTTGAATTCATTTTTTTCTCCTGTTAAATATTAGTTTCATTGATGATAGTCCCATCTATATGGGATGTATCATTTTCTAGTATTAACTTCATCTTTCCTTTGTCAACTTCAATGATATTTAAAGCCGTTCCAGTGTAGACTGGCAATGAGGAAAACTCTTCTAATGATAAGTTCTTAATATAAGCTATAATTGCTTTAATGGTAATTCCATGTGATATTACCAGTATATTTTCAGCTTCAATCTTTTTTACTTCCTCTAAAAAGTTCTTTACCCTCCTGAATAAATCATCATAGGATTCCCCTTCAATTGGTATGTAATCCATAGGACTATTTCTATAAATATAGTATTCCTCTGGATATTTTTTTTCTATATCATCTAAAAGCATACCCTGCCATATTCCATACCTTAATTCCTTAAGGCCATCATGATAAACTATAAGAGTATCTTTATCCCCTCTGATATACTTTGCTGTTTCAACTGCCCTATTGAGAGGACTAGAATATATTACATCAAAATCAATATCCTTAAGCCTTTCACCAAGCTTAACAGCTCGTAAAACACCCTCTTGTGTTAGCTTTGAATTTTCCCATCCTTGAAGCCTTCTTTCTATATTCCATTCTGTTGTACCATGTCTTGTTAAGTAAATTTTCAAATCTTTCACCTCAAATTAAATGTGAGATTCTCAGGCCTTTACTATTGTATCATATTATTTTTCTTATAGCATCTAAATAATACTTCCTAAGACCTTTCCTATGCTATCATTGATTGCTAGGAAAGCTCTTGAATCATATTGGGTTTCAGATTTATTGATCAGTATTAGTTTCTTTCCCTTGTAATACTCTATTAATCCAGCTGCTGGATATACAACTAGGGAACTACCTCCTACTATTAATACATCTGCTTGGGATATATACTTTACTGACTTTTCTAATATGCTTGTATCCAGACTTTCTTCATATAGGACTACATCTGGCTTTATTATGCCACCACAAGAACATCTTGGAATTCCTTCACTTTTCAATATGTCTTCCAAGCCGTAAAAAGTCTTGCATTCTTCACAATAATTTCTATGAACAGATCCATGTAATTCAAGTACATTTTTTGAACCAGCCATTTGGTGCAAGCCATCAATGTTTTGTGTAATAATAGCTTTTAGCTTACCTTTCCTTTCAAGTTCTGCCAAGGCCTTATGAGCATCATTTGGTAAGGCATCTTTATAAATCATTTTCTTCTTATAAAAATCATAGAAATCCTCTGTTTCAGCTTTGTAAAAGCTGTGACTTAGCATATATTCGGGAGGATATTTAGATTTGTTTTCGTCTGCATATAAGCCTGCTGCAGATCTAAAATCAGGGATTCCACTTTCTGTTGATACTCCTGCACCACCAAAAAATACTATGTTGTCACTTTCTTCAATTATTTTTCTTAGTCTTTCAACTGACATCATATCATCTCCTCTAATATATTATACATCATTATAGCTTTTAAAAAAGTCTTCTTATGTGTTAGACTAATAGTAAATCACTAATAATTCAAGTCAATGAAAAAGGGTATCATTTCGAAATGATACCCTAATTAATTATTTATCTATTTAATTATTGTAGTAGTAAGTCCCTTTCTAAATGCTTCTCTCTTCTTAGGTGAGCTTTCTTCTTTAATATCTTGATATTCATATTCCCAAT
>JGI24710J26742_10004201_pt1 | contig 11950 bp, 11 predicted proteins | sample BioPla2DNA2_FD_26742 | JGI IMG/M metagenome (IMG submission 26742) | reverse complement strand
GCTTCGGAAGAGCCGTCTGTATCGGTCTTGAGGATGATGTTGAGTGTATTTGTCTCTTCTTGTTTGATGCGGTCGAAGATATTTTGCAGTGATGCCTTGTTTTGGTATCTCTCGCGTTCGGCGCGGATGTGTGAGCGTTCGGAGCTGATGTTGCGTGCCATCCTTTCGCTTTCCACTTCGTTGAGGATGTCGCCTGCTTTGGGTGCATCGTTGAGGCCAAACATACGTGCCACGTCTGAGGGCTTCAATTCCAGGATCTCGTTTCCTCTTTCGTCTTCCATGCGGCGCACGTTTCCATAGGTAGCGCCACAAACCACGGTGTTTCCTTTCTTCAGCGTGCCTCTTTGCATGAGGATGGTAGCCACTGTGCCCACTCTGGTATCCTTTTGAGATTCGATCACCACGGCTTCCGCGGGCACCTTCACCTGGGCCGTGAGTTCCATCACTTCGGCTTGCAGGATGATCAGCTCGATCAGGTTGAGTATACCTTCGCCGGTCACCACCGAGGTTTTACACCAGGGCACATCGCCGCCGTATTGTTCCAGATAGACGCCATAATCCAGGAGTTGCGCCACCACTCGATCCACGTTGGCTTCCTGCAGGTCTACTTTATTGATCGCCACGATGAGCTGCACTCCCGCTGCTTTGGCGTGGTCTATCGCTTCCTTGGTTTGCGGCATAATGCCTTCCACCGCAGAAACCACGATCACCGCGATATCGGTAACGTTTGCCCCGCGTGAGCGCATAGCGGTAAAGGCTTCGTGACCGGGCGTATCCAGGAAGGTGATCTTGTGTTTATTGACCTCGATCTGGTAGGCACCGATATGCTGCGTGATGCCACCCGATTCTCCGGCCACTATATTCTCATTGCGGATATAATCCAGGATGGAGGTCTTGCCGTGGTCCACGTGACCCATAATCGTCACCACCGGTGGACGGGGCTCATGCTCCACATCTTCATATTCTTTCTGTTCTTCATCTATAATGTCCATGCCATATTCATCGGCAAATTGGACGTCTACTTTAAATTCATCGCAGACCAGCTCCAGCGAGTCTCTGTCCAGACGCTGGTTGATGGTCACCAGCTGCCCCAGCATAAAGAACTTGGAGATGATCTCCGCTGCAGGGACGTTGATGATCTTGGCCAGCTCGCTCACCGAGGTAAATTCACGCACCACGATCTGGGATTCGGCGGCCTGAACGTGCTGCGTCTCGCGCTGATATTTCTTGCGTTTGGAGCTCTTCTGCATCACCCTCTTGATATTTCTGGAAATGACTGCTTCGTCCATTTCGGAGGGGTCTTGCATCCTTTGTTTGCTGCGGCGGGCGCCTCCCATCATGGCTTTCTTGTGTCTGCTCTTTTCGCCCAGATCATCAGGGGTTTGCCTTGTCTTGCCAAACTTCTTGCTTTCCACCTCTTTGGAAGGTGCAGGGATGGGAGGAGGAGTCTTGGGTTCAACCGGTGCCGCTTTCCTGGCTTTGGCTTCGCGCTTGGGCTTTTCCTTGGCTCTGGCGGGTTCATCCTTGGCGGCTTGAGTTTCCAGATAAGACTTTGGTTTTGCCCGGGGTTTGCGAGGCTTGATCGGTGTAGCCTGGGTGTGAGGAACTATGATGCGATGTTTGGGAGCCTCAGGTTTTTTGACTTCCGGTTCTTTGGCTTCTGCCACTTCTTCAGCTTTGGCGGGTTCAGCCTTCTTGGCAGGCGCTTTTGCCTTTTTGGGCTCTTCAGCTTCTTTGGCCTTGGCTGCAGGGGCTTTATCTTCAGCCTTTTCTTCGGCCTTTTCTTCGGTTTTGGCCTTGGCTCGGGTTTTCTTCTTGGGTGCAGCTTCCGCTTCAGTTGCAGCGGCTGCAGCCTCTTTTTCTTTCTTTCTGGCAGCGCGACGCATCTCAGCCACCTTCTTGCGTTCACGCTCGGCGCGCTTCTCTGCGTCCATCTGCTCCTTATATTTGATGCGGATCTTCTCCGCCACTTCCGGGTCAACCAAGCTCATATGGCTCTTGATCGTCACACCCAGGTCTTCCAGGTGCTTTCTCAGGGCCATTGTGCTAATCTTGAGTTCCTTGGCCAGTTCATGCGCTCTTATTTGCAAGGTTCCTCCCTATGAAACTGCTCCGCATCGTATTTCATGATGGCGGAGGCAAATTGTTTGTCGCCCAGACCAAATACGCCGCTGATGGGCAAGCCCAGGGCAGCGCTGAGGTCTGCTTGTAANCCCAGCACCATGACCGGGATCCTGGTGCGGTTTTCAGCTACGGCGAGTGTGATGCCCCGCTGCGTTCTGGGGGCCGTATCTTCTGCTATAATCACCAAATAAAGCTTGTTGTGATGCATGGCTCTCAGGCAGGCGTCATAGCCATGCACCAGNTTACCTGCCTTGCGGGCAAACTGCATCAAATTTACCACTTTTGCCTGATATTCTGCCNGTACGCTCATGGACGNACTCCTTTGCGGCCGGGAGAGGCCATCTTTTTGGCCAGCTTCCTCTTGAAAGAGGGAAATGCGTTCAGGCATTCCGCGGCTGAGCAGAGATAGCGCTTGCGCGTTTGATAGTATCTCCCCAGGTCAAATACCACTTTGCCATCCAAAAAGAAAAAGCTCATCAGCTCATCTTGCGCATACCTCTGCCTGCACACCACGCAGGTGCGTATCGCTTGATGTTGGGCTCGGCTATTCTTGTTTGGCATTAGAAATATTCGGCGGCTTCCTTCAGCCTCTCTGCAGTTTTTTCGCCCACACCCTCGATGTTGCAAAGCTCTTCCACGGAAGCCGCATAGATATCCTGCACGGAAGTGTAGCCCGCAGCTCTGAGGGTCTCGGCAATTTTGACGTTCACGCCGTCCAACTCCGTGATATGACTCACGGTGCGACGCTGTTTTGCCATCTTGTTATCATATTCGGTTGTGGTATAAATCTCTATCTTCAAGCCGGTGAGTTTGGCGGCAAGCTTCACGTTTTTGCCCTGCTTGCCGATCGCCATCACCTTGCTCTCGTCGTTCACGATCACGTTTGCCACCCTGTTTCTCTCGATGATCACCTGTCTCACCCCATCTTCGATGCCCAGGGCGTTGATCACCATTTGCTCGGGGTCTTCGCTGTGCACCACGATGTCTATCTGTTCCCGGCGCAGCTCGGCGCGGATATTGTCTATCCGGGTGCCTTTTGGCCCCACGCAGACGCGCACGGGGTCCAGCCGCGGATCGAGGGATTCCAGCTCCACCTTGGTGCGTACACCGGGCTCTCTCACTATCTTGCGGATCACAATCTGCCCATCGGCAATCTCGGGAATCTCGCTTTCAAAAAGCTTTTCCACAAAGGCGGGATTGGTTCTGGAAAGGTTGATCACCGTGGTTTTGCTTCTGCGTGAGCGCGATGTACTGATCACATAGGCGCGGATATGGTCTCCCACACGATACACCTCATCCTCGATCTGCTCTTCCAGGGGCAGCTTGGCGCTGGTGTGATTGGTATCAATATGGTAGGCCATGTCATCGCCGATCACCTTGATTTGCCCGGAAACAATGGTATTCTTCAGCTTATTATAGTCGCTCTGAATCTTATCGTCTTCCAGCTTTTGAATCTTCTCCAAGATCGCATTTTGCGTGGTCTTGGCCAGCTTGGGCTCAAAATCCTGCAAACTCATACTCCGCTCGATCATATCACCCAATTCCGCATCAGGATTGATGCTGCGTGCTTCGGTAAGCGACATCTGCCCTATGCCCTCTTCCAGCTCCACCACTTCACACATAAAAGTGGCCTGGATCATCTTAGATTCATCATCAACATACACCTCCAGCTCATTCTCAGGACCCAGACGCTTACCCAAGGTAGCTGCCACGGAATCCTTGATGATCTGGTGGATCTCTTCGCTATTCAACTGCTTGATGGTAGCAAGTTTATTTACTGCATCCAAGATATTGGCACTCATTGCTTTTTACTCCAATTGGCTACGAAAACTGTTTTTGCTCGATTAATCTGCTTGTAGGGAATCCGGTGTATCTCTCCACGATCATCGACAGCAATCTCGTCTTGATCCACTTCGATCAAATCGCCCATGATGCTCTTCTTGGTCTGATCAACAGTATATTGAACCGCCACCTTCTCGTTGATGGCACTCACATAGTGGCTCTTCAGCTTGAGCGGACGCTCGATACCGGGAGAGGAAACTTCGAGATAGTAACGATCGGGTATGATGTCCAATACTTCCAGCTCCGTAGCCAGAGCACGGCTGAAGGACGCACATTCGTCCAATGTGACACCACCGATCTTGGTAAGATAAACCGTCACAACACGGCCTTTACCCGTCATCTTCTCGTCGATGTCGTAGAGTGCCAAATGCTGCTCCGAGCAGATCCGCTTGGCAATCCCTTCGATCTGAACACGATAATATTCCATCTCGTTCCCCTTGTTTTTCTTAAATGGCTTTTGAATCAAAAAAAATAGCTAACCGTAATAGTAGCTATTCGCTTGCCTATAAAAGGCAGACTGTTAACAATTTAGACAGCTTTTCAGCCGTCTTTATGGCATAAGTACCACTTTATCCAGAGCCCTATTTATGTCAAGCGAATTCTAAAAGATAATGTGAGCAGATGAATTACGTAAACGGCAAGACCCAATTTCCAGCCCAAAACCACTCCTCCGTAAAACATCCCCTCATAATATACCCTGACGACCCCGCCCAAAAGTAGGGGCGCTCGCTGAAGTACCGGCCGCTTTGAGCGGTTCGGCTACCGCCCCTGCCTCACAACTTGTTTCCCTTATATGTCAATTCAGCCAAAATCAGATATTTGAGCGCCACCTGAATCGCCCCCAGAGTGCAGACGACCAAGCCTCTCCATCCATCCCTGAAGGCTCCTCTGAGGAAGAAGTATTGCAAAAACTTGCCCACCGGTCTCAGCGTCAGATGCCACCACCTCGTTCTGACGCCTTTATCATACATATCCTCCGCCTGCCATCTCGCATAGCGTTGCATTTTGATAAAGTGAGCACCCAGGGAATCTATGGGATCGTGGATCAGATAATAACGATCCGGCATATTCTTCTTGTTATCCAGCCTGATTGAAGCGTGCACCCGCGCCGGACGCCAATAACGCGTGGCCACCTTGGTCAAAACCAGCCGCTTTCCTCTGCTGCTGAGATAGTCCCTGTGCTTGAGCAGCTTCCCCATAAATATGGTGCGCGTGAGGAAGAGATAGCCATCATAATTGTCATCGTCGCTCTTCACGAGCTCTATCAGTTTATCCCTCAATTCCGGCGGGCAGATCTCATCCGAGTCGATGATAAAAGTCCATTTGGTAGTCACATGAGGCATACCCCAGATGCGCTGTTCGCGGGCGTTTGTATATTCATGCTGATAGACTTGGACATTTGGATAGCTTGCGAGCAGCTCCAGCGTGCCATCGGAGCTGAAAGAGTCGATCACCACCACTTTCTCACACCAGGTGAGGCTGTCCAGACAGGCGGCGATGGTGCGGATGTTGTTTTGGGTAAGCACAAAGGCGGTCAGATCAAGCATGACAGCCCCCTCCGGCACAACCCATAAAGATCCGGAAATCGCCGGATTTGATTACGATAGTATTCCATCTTTTTCCTTATATTCCTTAATAAATGCTTTTGAACCAGATAGTAGTAGCCAAATGCAACAGTGGCTTTTTGCTTGCCGATAAAAAGCAGACAATTAAAAACATACACATACTTTTACTGCCTTTATGGCCTAAGCGCCAGACTGACTATTACACCCTTTATGTCAAGCTAATTCTCTGAAAAAAGCTGAAACCGGACAAGTTACTAAAATATGCCCGCGATTGAAGCCTCACAACTGCGGCGAAGCCGCCTGGTCGCTTCGGCGAGCGACCCTACTTCACCAAATAGGTTGACAAAAAAGGCCTGTGAAAAATAATGACTTTCACCGTGCGCCCTTAGCTCAATTGGATAGAGCATCTGACTACGGATCAGAAGGTTAGGGGTTCGAATCCCTTAGGGCGTGCCACATTTTACTTGCCAGCAAATGCTGGCTTTTTTTATTTGTCTTTGTTATGATAGATAAACCTGATTCCAAACGCAAGGCCAATCTCGGCCTGCTCTGGCGCATGATGCACAAGTATTGGTATTATGGCCTGGCAGGACTCGTGACGATGTTGCTTTATGCCCTCTTTAGCGGCGTGAGCATCACGCTCGTGATTCCGCTCTTTGATTTTGTTTTCAAAGGGCGCACTCAGCCTGTCATCTATAATACCTGGCACGGCTTTCTTGCTGCTGCCTGGGAGGAGGTTTTGCTCTTTTTTGGGCAGCATCGCGTCACGCTCAATCCGAGCAGTTTTGAGCCCCTGTGGGCCAGATTGCAGGATTTGATGAGGCTCACCGATCCCCTGGCTTTGCTTTACAGCATCTGCGTCTTTGTCTTTGTCATCTTTTTGCTCAAAAACATCTTTTTCTACGCCAACCGTATGTTTTTTGTTGCCTTGCGGGGCCGCACCATCCGAGACCTGCGCAAGCTTATGTTTGGCAGATACTTATCGCAGAGCATGGATTTTTACAATCAACATCAGGTGGGCGACGCCATTGTGAGGATGGTCAATGATGTAGACACGGTTTCCAATCAGTTCATCTTCTCGATTTTCAATTCCATCCGTGATTTCAGCACCATCATCGTCTACATGGTGATTGCGATCATGCTCAACACCCGGCTGTTCTTGTATTCCATCATCGTTTTGCCGCTGTTTTCGCTGACGATGAACTTTATGGGGCGCAAGATCAAAAAGTATTCGCGCCGCATCCAGGGCCAGCTTTCCACCATGTTTTCCGTGGTGGAAGAAGTGCTAAACAGCATGAAGGTGGTGAAGGCATTTCGCAAGGAGGCCGCTGAAGAAGAGGCTTTCAACAAGATCAACCGCAAACACCTGAGGATGTGGCAGCGCTCCATGGCCTATTCCTCTTTGAATGTGCCGATTTCGGAGATGAATTCCGCCATCACCGGCATCCTGGTGATCATCCTGGGCGGCAGCCTGATCCTCGACCCCAATGGCCACTTCAGCCTGGGCAATTTTACCGCCTTCCTCTTTGCCCTCTTTTCCATGCTGCATCCGTTCAAGACGGTCACGCAGATGTATTCAGACATCAAAAAAGCCAGCGTTTCCCTGGATAGAATCGCCCTCGTTTTAAACCAGCAATCGCAGGTGGCGGATGCACCCGACGCCGTGGACAAGAAATCTCTGGATTCCTGTATCACGCTGGAAAACGTCTGCTTCAGTTACAAACCGGACAAGGAAGTGCTGCAAAACATCAATTTTGAGATCAAAAAGGGCGAGAAGATAGCCATCGTCGGCTCCAGCGGCAGCGGCAAAACCACGCTGGCAAACCTGCTCAACCGTATGTATGACGTCACCAAAGGCAGCATCAAGATGGATGGCATCGACATCCGCAAGATCAAGCTGGACGACCTGCGCGGCCTGTTTGGCGTCGTGGGCCAGGATTCCATCCTCTTCACGCGCAGCATCAGAGACAACATCGCCTACGGCGCTTCCTGCGAGGTGAGCGATGAGGACATTATTACGGCGGCTAAAGTGGCACTGGCAGACGAGTTTATCCAAGAGCTGCCCAATGGCTACGACGAGATTTTACAGACCAAAGGCTCGAACCTCTCCGGCGGACAAAGACAGCGGCTGTGCATCGCCCGCGCCATCGTGGGAAATCCGCCCATTTTGATCTTTGACGAAGCTACCAGCGCTCTCGACAACATCAGCGAGCGGATGGTGCAGGACGCCATCGATGCCGCCATGCTCGACCGCACCGTGATCATCATCGCCCACAGGCTTTCCACCGTGGTTTCCTGCGACCGCATCGTGGTGTTGGAACAGGGCCGCGTGCAATGCGTGGGCACTCACAACGAGCTGCTGCAAAATTGCAAACACTATCAGGAATTGCACCTGCATGGTGATGAATCTGAATAACCCGGTATGAAAGCTCAAGAACTGCTGCTGATCTGCTCTGAACCCGGCTTTTGGGGCCAGGAACGCAAGCCCTGGGTGAGCATAGACCTCCGGCTCTTCCTCGCAGAGCTGCAAAAGCAGGGGCTGAATCCCAAACTCACGGATATACAGTCCGTTGCGCTGGAAGCCGCTCAAATCCGTGACCGGTGCATCTTCTACGCCTTCAGCCAAAGAGCGCACCTGCGTCGCTATATCAAGGATGTGCTCACCTTTTTGGCCCGGCACAATACGCTTATCCCCTCGCTGGAGCTGCTGCTGTCGCACGAAAACAAGGGCTACGCTCAGCTCTATGCCCAAAGGCTGGGCCTCTCCAAGCCCCAAGGCTGGTATCTTACGGATATTGAACAGCTTAAGCAGCTCAAGCTCAGCTACCCCATCGTGCTCAAAAGCATCAGCGGCACCAATGCCAAAGCGGTGTGGCTCTGCAATAGCGAAGCTGAAATCCGCTCCAGGCTCAAGCACCTGGCAAAGGGCCCCGGCTCCCTGGCGAAGCTGGACTACCTCAGGCGCAAACACTTGAGAGGGGGGCGCACCTACCCCGGCTATCCCCGCTTTGAGCCCCGGCAGGATGCGCAGGATTGGCTCACCTACATGACCCCGGGCGCAAACTTCCTGCTGCAGGAATATATCCCCCACCTCGATTGTGACTACCGCGTCATCGCCGCAGGCAAGCGCTTTTACCTGATGCAGCGCCTAGTAAATAAAGGCGATTTCCGAGCCAGCGGCACCAAGAAGTTTGTCTTTGATATTCAGCCACCGGAAGGTCTGCTGGACTTCGCCCTCGATGTCTACCGGCGCTTTGATGCACCCTACCTGTCCATGGATATTGGACACAGAGAGGGGCAGAACTATCTCTTTGAATTTCAAGCGCTGCACTTTGGCACGGCCGCCATCGTGAGATCGCAAGGCTATTGGGTTCATGAAGGCGGAGCGTGGCAATTCCACCGCGAAGACTCCGTCCTGGAGCCCGTTCTGGCGCTTGGCCTGGCAGAATACCTGGAAGGAAAGCAGTGGTAGTTTCCGAAATCTTTTACCGCCCCATCTACAGGCTTTTCTGGCATGGCAGCCGCGCCCTTTCCACCACGCTGCCCCTGGCTTTCTATGCGCCGGAAGAGATAGACTTCATCGGCTTCAAATCCGTAGCCCGGCATCTGCCACCCATGTATTATATCACTCAGAATAAAGCAGTTAAAGCTGCGGTGCAGCAACGCTGCCTCACGCCCAAACCGCTGTTTTCCTTCCCCGAAGTGCTGATCACCAGCCGGCACGCCATGCACAGATTTCCCTCATCCAAAATCATCTCCATCGGTATGCGTCACGGACCCTATCACTTCAAACGCATGACCAGAGCGGCAAACTACAACCGCTTTGACCTCTATCTTTTCAGCTCAAGCGCAGACCTCGCTGCGGCGGAAGAGATAGGCGTCAAGGTGGGCAAAGCGATCGGCTTCCCCGCTCTGGATGCCGCTTTTGATGGCAGCATTACTCCGGATGAGCTGCAGGCATTGAGAAATAAATACCGCCTGCAACAGGATAAACCTTCCCTGCTCTTCACCGCCACCTGGGACAAGGCAAATATGAGCGCCATAGATAGATGGCTGCCACATCTGCCCCGGCTGGCTCACCGCTACAACATCATGGTGACGCTGCATCCCTGGGTGAGCCCCGCCTACCGGAACGCTTTGGCCGCCCTGCCTTTCGTAAACCCGGTTGCGCCGCCGGAGCTGATCAAAAGCGTGATGTTGGCCGACGTCTGCATCGGAGACCAAAGCTCGGTCTTAGCCTATTGTTCCGCCCTGGATAAACCCATGATCACCTTCGCTTTACCGCCCGCGGCAAGATCGCTGCCCGAGATTGACGAGCTGATCAAGAGCTTTTCCCTCAGCATAGAAAGCTTCAACGAGCTGGAAGCCGCCATCCAAGCCTGTCTCGAGCATCCGGCCGAGCTGCATCAGGCCCGCATGGAGGCCAATAGGCTGATGTTTGACGCTCTGGACGGTCAGGCCGGCCTGCGCGCCGCAAACGCAATCAAAGAACTGCTAACCTCAAGAGGAATCAAATGTTGATCGACGCCCATTGCCACCTGGCAAACCTCAGCTCCAAATATCTGCTTTCTACGCTCCTGGACGAAGCGCAAATCTATGGCATTGAAGGCTATCTCTCCAATGCCCTCACCAGTGAAGAGGTGCGTATCTACCAAGACCTCAACGATAAAAGAGTCAAATTCAGCGCCGGCGTGCATCCTCACTTTGAAGAATGCACCCTCCGGGTGGAAGATATAANCCGCTTAGCCGAACAAAAAGCAATCTGGGCNGTGGGAGAGATAGGACTGGACCGCAACGGCCCGCCGCTGCCACAACAGCAGGCCCTCTTTGAAGAGCAGCTCAAAATCGCCTCAGATTTNNNNCTCCCCGTGGTGCTGCACATCGTGGGCTTTCAGACCGAAGCCTGGCAGATCATCCGCAAATACCCCTTGCGCTACCTGATCCATGGCTACGCCGGCAGCCTGCCCGCTTTTGAGCTCTTTGNCANNCAGGAAAACATCNGGTTCACCATCAGCGAACGCATCCTCAGNCTNGATAAAACNGAGCTCCTGCAGGCTATGATAGATTCCGGTAAGTACCTCTTTGAAACNGACATCACCGCCCAATANGNGCAGGCAAAGGANCTGAATCCGCTGCTGAGGCTGGTGATACTGGTCTCACGCGTGGAACGATTCTCAGGNATTCCTCACACCGAACTGCTGCAAGTGCAGGCAGATAACTATCANCAACTATTGGGNTCCGGCATATGAGTTTGGATTGGCTGAACCGCANTGAAATGCTGCTGGGGCCAGACGCCATCCAAAAGCTGCAGCAGTGCCGCGTCTGCATTATCGGCTTGGGCGGTGTGGGCTCTTATGCCGCAGAAGCTTTAGTGAGAGCGGGGATTGGCCGCTTTGTGCTCATNGACTTTGACGACGTGGGCGTCACCAACCTGAACAGGCAGATCATCGCTTTGGACTCCACCATCGGCCAGGCCAAAACCGAGGTGATGAAAGAGCGCATTTTGGCCATCAACCCGGATGCGGAAGTGACCTGCCATAAAGATTTTATAGACAAAGAAAACAGAGCAACCCTGCTGCAGGACTGCGACTATTATATCGACGCCATCGACAGCCTCGGCCCCAAGATCGGCCTGCTGGAATACGCCATCCGCAATGGCCTCAAGATCATCACCGTGATGGGCGCCGGCAACAGGATGGACCCCACCCAGATCAAACTGGGCTCACTCAACAAAAGCATCAACTGCCCCCTGGCACGCAGAGCCAGAAAAGCCCTCAGAAGAAACGGCGTCAAACCGGATATCCCCGCCGTCTACTCCACCGAACTGCCCCTGCTACCCACCCCAAACGAAGACGACAGCCTCGATGAGCTCATCATCAAGAGAGGCCGCCAGAGACAGCCCATCGGCTCCATCAGCTATATGCCCGCCATTATGGGCATGGTGGCTGCAAGTTGGGTGGTGAGGATGGTCGCTTGCCCTTAGCGATCTGTACGGGCGCTTGCCACGCACCGAAGGTACCGGCGTAAGCCGCACCGCCGCATGGTAGTCGGCGCTCGCCGTAGCGCCGCATGGTAGCCGGAGCTTGCCAAAGCGCCGCATGCAGCTTTGCTGCAGTAAAAAAAACAGCTCCATCCCGGCCTAACTCCACACACCAAAACATACGCATCCCTGGAGCTGTGCTGTTGGTAGAGCTGGATATATTTTGTGGTAGAGATTAAGGCAGTGGCGGGCTGGGAGGAACATCAAGCTGCGCTTGTACGGGCGCTTGCCAAAGCGCCGTTTTTCTTACGTCTGTCCGCATCCCAACCACTTGCGCCTGTAACGTGCCAATATACCGGACTGTTTTTTGTTAGTTTTTAGTGTTATTTCCCTGCTCATTTTGAACTCCGCGGGGAAGGTTGATTTGTTGTTTGGTTAT
>JGI24710J26742_10004200_pt1 | contig 11951 bp, 8 predicted proteins | sample BioPla2DNA2_FD_26742 | JGI IMG/M metagenome (IMG submission 26742) | reverse complement strand
CGGAGGGCGGGAGCTTGGGGCGCGGTCGGTGTTGTCGGTTGAGCCGCTGGCTGGCGCTGGCGGGACGGGCCTGGGTGCGATTCGAGGGCCGACGAGTGTGCCGGATTGGGGCGGGCGGAGCGTCGTTGGGGGGGCTTCGACGGGCTGGAAGGCGGACTGGAGCCAGCCGGGGATGAGCGTGGATTCGGGGGTGTCCCGTGGCGGGTGGGGAGGGGCGCCGGCTGCCGCGCCCAATCCGCCGGGGCGTCCGACGCCTTCCGCGATAACTCCTTCTCGCACAATTGGTTCCGGCGGCGGATATAAGCCAGTCTGGCACTGATGGGGGCCGATAAAAGGGGGGCGGGAACGGCTTTTTTTGACGCATTTCCACTGAAAAAATGTGTGTTTTGGGGTGGATTTGCTTTGACCTGCGCGCGGAAATATTCCAAACTAATAAGGTGTAGGGACGGTTTCTGAAGACATTGAAACCGTGGAATCCATTAACGCAAGAAGAAGAGAGTACATGTGAAGCAAACAGCCTGGGGATTAGTCATGGCCGTGGGGAAGTCCGAGCGGATTTCCACGGATATTGAAACGGCCTTTTTATATTTGGATGACCGTCCGGTGCTGGCTTATTCGCTGGCGGCGTTTATGCAGTGCCCGGAGATTGAGGGCATCGTGATTGGCGTCAACCGCGCGCGCGCGGAAAGCGTGCTGGCCATGGTGCAGATGCTCGGTATTTCCAAGGTGAAAAAAATCGTGGGCGTGGGCGTTCAGCGCACGGCGGCGATGGCGACGTGCATGGGACACATTCCGGAGGATGTGGATTTGGTGTGTCTGCATGATGCGTCCTGGCCGATGGTGACGCCGGAAATTATTTCGCAAACGGTTGTGACGGCGAGTCGTCACGGCGCGGCGGTTGCGGCGGTGGAGTTGTTTGATCCGGTGGTGACGGCTAAAAAGAATGTGTTCACCTCGCGGGTGGGCGGCGACGAGCGGATGTGGTCGGTGATTTCTCCGCAGACGTATCCGCGCGCGGCGCTGGCGCAGGCGTATCCGCAGGCGCAGGCCAAGCGCAAGAATTATTCGGATGATTTGGCGGCGATGCAGGCGCAGAAGCTGGAGCCGCGTTTGGTGACGGTGAATACGCCGTCGTTGCGCATTCGCAGTTCCGACGATTTGCAGCCGGTTCTCGCGCTGATGAAGTGAGGCGGGGGGCGGGAGGGGGGGGCGGTGGTCTGGCGAGCGGGCGTGAAGAAAACTTAAAAAAGCGTTGAATTTGTGTTGCATTCCGCGGGAATAAGAGGAATATAGGGCGGTCAGATTGGGACAGAACGGAAACAACCCATCTCAAAAAAAATAAAACAAAGAATCAAAACTAAGGAGAAATGAACATGGCAAAGGCGATGACAAAGAGCCAAATCGTGGCTGCGATTGCAGAGAGCGCTGGAATCAGCAAGNAGCAAGCTGGCGCGGCATTGGAAGCGTTGGCCGCTCTTGCGTATAAGAACGCGAAGAACGGTTTCACCATTCCGGGGTTGGGCAAGCTGGTCTTGGTGCAGCGCAAGGCGCGCAAGGGCCGTAATCCGGCGACTGGTGAAGTCATCCAGATTAAGGCCAAGAAGGTGGTCAAGTTCCGCGTGGCGAAGGCCGCGAAGGATGCCATCCTCGGCGTCAAGTNATTCATTCCAAGTTTGGAACGCAGGCCGCGGCAGCAATGCCGCGGCTTTTTTTGTGCGGTGATGAAGGCGGTGCGCGGTGTGTGAGTTTCCGCGCGTTTTGCGGGAAGCTATGTTATCTGCATGACCACGGCGGAGAACGGCGGCAGGATGGAATCGTCCGGCAAATGGCCGTACAGGGTTTTGCCGACGAACAAGTCCGCCGCGCGTGTCAGCTTGCGGGGCTGGTCGCCGAGGTTGANGGCGCAACGGAGCAGCTGGCGGCCCAGTTTTCTATCCATGGCGAGCACCGTGCGTTGATGGGCGGGCGCGTCTTCGCCCACATCCAAAATGGCGCAGGAGCCTTCGCGCAACGGGCGGTGTTTTTTTCGCAGTGCGATGAGCGCTCGGAAGAATTGNAACCACGTTTGGCGGGCTTCCGTGCCGCGAGCAAATATGTTGCCTTCCAGCTCGACGCCTTCGCGGCGATATTCGCGGCCGTCGGCGCTGATGATGCGGCGGCCTTTGTCGCAGGGCTGGCAGCGCGCGTGAATGGAGGGGCGATTCAGCGCGCCGAATTCCTGGCCGGTGAGGAGGAAGGGGAGAGTGCGCGGGGATAGGAAGGCGAGGATGTTCATGNCGCGGAAAGCGCCGGGGCCGAAGCGGTCCAGGCCGCGGCCTTCGTCGTGGTTGTCGGTGTAGCGCGCGGTGTAGCGCGGGCCGGCGAAGGCGGGGGCGGCTTCTTCGTACTGCATGAGGGTGCGCGCGGCGGCGGCGGCGAGGCCGCCATCGCTCCATGCCTGGAGAATCGCGTGAAAGCCGTGGTTGTGATGGGCTTCGCCGGAGAGGCGCACGCGGGATTGGCCGGCTTCGTCCACGGCGTAGGCGTATTGGCTCAGCTTGTAGAAGTCGTCGTCGTAGGCGGCGTCCATGCCGCGCGCGAAGAGGTCGCAGTTGTTTTCGAAGCCGTAGCATTCGGCCATGAAGAGCAGTTCGCGGCGCGGGTGGCGCGCGCGGAGGATGGGGAGGGCCTGGTCCCAGAAGGAGCGGTCGTTGATGAAGTGCGCCATGTCGAGGCGGAAGCCGTCAATGCCGTCGGGTTGTCCGTTGGCATCGGGGCCGAGGCAACTGAGCCAGTGGTCGTAGACCTCCATCATCGCGGCGCGCAATTCGGGGCGGGTGTAATCGAGCTTGGCGGTGTCGGACCAGTCGGCATCGAACATGGCGCGGCCATCTTCGCCGCGGACATAGTATTCGGGGTGGGCGCTCATCCAGACGTGGTCGCGCGCGGTGTGGTTGGGCGTGATGTCNAAAATGACTTTCAACTTCAATTCGTGGGCGCGGCGCACGAACGCGCGGAGTTCCTCCGGGGTGCCGTATTCCGGCTCCACGTCCATGAAATCGCGCGAGGCGTAGGGCGAGCCGATTCCCTTGCGGCCGAGGTGTCCGATGGGATAGGGCGGGAGCAGATAGACCACGTTGAAGCCGAGCCGCCGCAGGCGCGGGAGGTATTTGGTCAGATAGGCCAGCGGAGAATCGCGCAGGGGTTTTTCGACCAGCGCTTCAACGGCGTTGCGCGGCTCGCGCGCGGCCAGCGAGCGCAGATTGACTTGGTAAATGATGGCACTTGTCAGCCAGGAGGGTTGAGTCTTCATGGGCGCGCATCGTACCTGCCGCGTGTGCGGGAGGCAAGCCGAAGGGGGGGGAGGGGCGGTTGAAATTATTTTTAATTTTTTCGTTTTTAGGGCTGGACAGGCGGTTCGGGGTGTGGCTCAATGCNCCCCTTTTTACGAAAGAATATGCAAGTTCGAGAAGCCATCATAGCCAACTCTCAGGGAATTCATTGCCGACCCTCTGCGGTCATCGTCAAAGAATTTCAGGGGTATCCCGGCCAAATCCGGCTGTCGAATGACAATGGATCGTGCGACGTCAGTTCGGTGATGCAACTGCTGTCTTTGGAAATGCAGCCGAAGACCAAAGTTCAGGTCGAGGTCATGGGCGAGAACGAAGTGGCGGCGGCGGACCGGCTGGTGGAGCTGCTCGAAACGCACTTTGATTTTCCGCCGCAGGAAGAAGACAAGTAAGCGCCGTTGGGGGGGCGCTTGATTTTGGGGGCGCTTAACGGCGGGCGGATGTTCGCTGGCGCTCAAAGGGGAAGCGATATTTTTTCAGTCCCAGCTCGTCGCGCATGGCCATCATTTCCCGCTGCGTTTCGCGATTGAGGGGCACGCCTTTTTTGCGGCGCGCGCAACTGGTGAGATATTCCTTTTCGCCGGCGGTGTAGATGCGTTTTTGGCCGGGCGCTTTGCGGGCGGCGCGCAGCGCGCGCAAGATGTTGCCGGCCATTTTTTTGAAGGAGGCCAGCGGGGTGAAGTGGGCGACGTCTATCGCGATGAAGAAATGGCCCAGCGGAATGGGGGTGGCTTTTCCGTCGGGTCCGCGCCCGGAAAGCATTTTGAGGAACGCGCCTTGCTGCAGGGCCGCTGATAGAATTTCGACCACGGTTGCGTAGCCGTAGCCTTTGTAGCCGGAATAGTCTTCGCCTGCGCCGCCCAGGGGGAGCAGGGCGGCGGTGCCGGCAATCAATTCCGCCAGGACCGCGTGGGGGTCCGTCTTGGATTGGCCGTCCTGGGCGATGACCCAGCCCGGCAGGAGCGGTTGATTGAGTTTGGCATGAACTTCCACCGCGCCGCGCTGGATGATGGATGTGGCGCAGTCGAGCAGGAAAGGGAACTTTTCGTCGGTGGGCATTGCGAAGGTGAGGGGATTGGTGCCGAGCATGTTTTCGACGCCGAAAGTGGGGGCGATGGAGGGGCGGGCGTTGGTGCCGCAGATGCCAATCTGGCCGGCCTTGGCCGCCATGAGCGGGTAGTAGCCGGCGATGCCGAAGTGGGTGGAGTTGCGCACCGCCACCATGCCCAGGCCGTGCTTTTTGGCTTTGCTGATGGCGAGGGTCATGGCTTTGTGCGCCACGACATGGCCCATGCCGTTGCCGCCGTCCAGAACGGCGGTTGCGCCTCGATTTTTGAGTGTGCGGATGCGGGTTGTGGCGAGTTGGGTGCCGGCGCGAATGCGGTCGTAATAAATGGGTTTCAGGCGGGAAATGCCGTGGGAGTCAAAGCCGAGGATGTCCGCTTGAATGAGGACGGCCGCGCAAATTTCGGCGTCTTGTTTGGGCGCGCCCAATCCGATGAATACATCCCGCATGAAGCGTTCGAGGGTGGAGATGGGCAGCCATGCAGCGCCTTTTTCTGTTTTCATGCGCGGACCTCCTGGGTTTTGGTTTCCAAAATACGCCGCGCCTTTGCTCGCGGTCAAGCGGGGAGATGGGCGGGACGGGCGGCGGGGCTGTCTTTTGAGATTGCCAGTTGGGGCTGGAACCTTTTTCATGTGGGCATGAAGTCCAATGTGAATCCGTCGGGGTCGTTGCGCCGTGGAGCCAGCGCCATTTTGTTGTTGCTATGTTTTCTGGTGACGGCGGTGGTGGTTTTTCACGCGCTGTGGGCGCCGGGGGCGGTGCTGATGAGCACCGATGACAACGTGGGGCTGTTGAAGCGGACGCAGCGGGTGCTGGAGGCGTCGGCGTTTCATCCGTGGGAGGGCGAAGCGCTCTGGGGGCTGCCGGGGATTAGCGGCATCCGGCCGGGATTTTTGTTGCTGAGGATGATTCCCGCGACGCTGTTCATGAATGTGTTTCATGGCTTGTGTCTCGCGCTGGCGGCGTGGCTGCTGGCGTTGTATTTGCGCGACTGCGGGTTGCGGCCGGCGGCGTGTGTGTTTGGCGGGCTGGTGGCGTTCTGGGTGGGCACGAATTTGACGCTGACTTATGCGGGGCACATCGGCAAGTACGGCCTGATGCCGTTTCTGGCGCTGGCGATTTTCGCGCTGGGGCGGTGGGGACAGACCGGGCGCATGGCGTGGTCGGTTGTGGCGGGGGCGGCGACGGGCGCGATGTTTCTGGAGCAGGGCGACGTGGCGCTTTTTTGCGCGCTGCTGCTGGTGCCGCTGGGTTTGTGCGAGGGGGTGCGGGTGGCGGGCGGCTGGAATGTTGCGGCGCTTTTGAAGGAGTCGTGGGCGGCGGTGGCGGTGGCGGCGTTGCTGGCGGGCGGGGCATCGCTGGCGGTGCGCGGGGCGGGGGTGGAGGAGGTCACGGCGGGGCAGTCGCCGGAAGAACACTGGGCTTACATCACGCAATGGAGCCAGCCGCCGTCGGAGAGTCTGGACTTCATCGCGCCGGGCTGGACGGGGTGGCGCATCGGCGACGAAAAAGGCCCCTACTGGGGCAAATTGGGCCGGAGCGAGGGATGGGAGCGGACGCGCCAGGGCTTCATGAATTTCAAATTGGAGTCGGTGTATGTTGGTGTTCTGCCGTTGCTTTTTGCGGTGATGGCTTTGGTGGAGGCGGTGCGGCGGCGGCGCGAGTGGAAGCACAGTGGCACTGTTTTGCTGTGGGGCGGGCTGTGTGGGGTGGCGCTGTTGCTGGCGTTTGGAAAGTATTTTCCGCTGTATCGCCCGTTCAGTTGGCTGCCGGGCGTTTCCAGCATCCGAAATCCCAACAAGTTTATTCACTTTTTCCAGTTGGCGTGGGGCGTGCTGGCGGCGTTCGGGCTGCATGCCGCGCTGAAGATGCAGGCGCGGCAATTGCGCCGCTGGGCTTGGGGCGCGGGGGCGGCGGGTATCTTGTTTATGCTGGCGGCGCTGGCGTTGTGGGCGGATGTGTCCAGTGGCGCGGCGCGTCTGGTGGCGCTGGGGTGGACGTCGGTATTCGCGCGCGCGATTCAGCGGAACAAGGCGTTCAGCGTGACGTATGCGGGGGCGATGTTTGGCGTGGCGGCGGGACTTCTGGCGCTGATGGCGCGCGGAGTTTTCCACACCGTGGAAAATATATTTCCACACCATGGAAAAAATGCGGCGAACGTTCCACAGCGTGGAAAATCCGCGGGCGACAACGTTCCACAGCGTGGAAAAACCGAGGAACATTTTCCACACTGTGGAAAAAATATTTCCACAGTGTGGAAAACTTCTTGGCTGGCGTGGGTTCCGGCGCTGGTGGTGCTGTTTGATGCGGCGGTGATTCTGGCTCCACACTACATTCAGACGATGCCGCCGGGGCTGGTGGCGGAAAATGAGCTGGTGCGGTATCTCAAGCGGGAGGTTGGATTTTCACGCACGGCCATGGCGGGGCCGAGCGAGCACTATAACCAGTGGCTCACGTATTTGTTCCCGTATCATGGGGTGCCGACGAAGGAGGTACCCAGTTGCCGCGCCCGCCGGATGATTATACGGCGTTTTGGCAGGCCGTGCGCGACCCGCTGCGCCAGTGGCGGCTGGCGGCGGTGAGCCATGTGCTCGCGCCGGGGAACGTGGCGAAGCAGTTGATGGGGAATCCCGCGTGGGCTTCGCAATTGGAGGTGGTCTGGGCGTATCAGCCGTTTGCGGATGGCCGCGGCGGGGTGGGTGTGCGTTCGCTGCCTCCGACGGCGGATGCCCCGGAGGTGGTGTTGCGGTTGAAGCCGGCGCCTCAACGCGTGGAGGCGGTGCGGTCCTGGCGCATGGTGGAGGATGCCGAGGCGTTGAAGTTGCTGGGTGGCCCGCTTTTTGAGCCGGGCGCTTCGGTGCTGCTGCCGCCGGGCAGTCCGGTTTGCGCGCCGCCGACGGGTGATCCGGGGCCGCCGCCGGAGGTGGAGATTGTGGAGGCCATTCCGGGACGGATGGAGTTCACGGTGAAAAATCATGGCCCGGTGGTGATGCGCGTGGCGGAAAAATTTGATGCCGGCTGGCGGGCGACCGTGGACGGTCAGTCGTGGCCGGTCTTGCGCGTGGATTATATGTTTCAGGGGGTTGCGCTGGAGGAGGCGCGCACGCACCGGGTGGTGCTGCGCTATGCGCCGACCTCGTGGCCGCTGGTGATGCAGGCCGTCGGGTTGCTGGCCGGTTTGGGCGCGTCGCTTTGGCTGGCGATTCCGCGCCGGCGAAAGGAGCAGGCGGCATGAGTGGCGGCGGCCCTCTCTTTGTTGATGTCGTGATTCCATTCCGACGCTGGGATGCATGGACGGCGGAATGCCTGCAGGCGACACTGGCTCTTGAACCCCCTTGCCAGCGGATTACGCTGGTTCCCGATGAGCCGCTGCCGGCCGAGGTTTGGGAGAATATTCGCGCGATGCCTAACACGCAAAACGTTCGCGAGGTGGTGAGCGGTCCTGTCAATCCCGCCCGCAAGCGAAATGCCGCGATGGAGCATAACGGGGCGGATATCTTTGGATTTGTGGATTCTGATGCGCGCCCCTGGTCGGACTGGCTGGCTCAAGGATTGCCGTTTTTCGAAGATTCGCGCGTGGCGATTGTGGGCGGACCCAATTTGACGCCGCCGGAAGACCACCCTTTGCAAAAAGCGTGCGGTGACATCATGGCCAGTCCCTTGGGGATGGGGGCGGCTTATATCCGCCATGTGCCGGTTTCCAGACGCGAGGTGACGGAGCTGCCCACCTGCAACATGCTGGCCAGAAATTTGGAGTGGCTGCGGTTTCGGCCGGAGCTGGATACGTCGGAAGACATGGAATATTGTGCTTTGGCGCGGGCTCGGGGCTATCGGGTGATTTATGATCCGGCGGTTCGGGTGGATCATCACCGGCGGTTTTTGGGCGTTGGATTCTGGCGGCAATTCCGGGCTTATGGGCTTTATCAGGGGCAGCGCTTTGCATGGCATCGGCTTTGGCGAGCGGCGCCGCTGGGGTTGTTGGTCTATTTGCTGGCTCTGGTGTTGGGTTTGTTCGTTGCGCCGGGATGGTGGTGGATTTGGACGATTCCACTGGCTATCTACTTGTGTGGTATTGCGATGGAAAGCATTCGCCTGACCCGTGGCCGCCTTCGCGGATGGCTGACGTGGGTCGCTTTTCCCTGGGCGCACGCGGCGTATGGCATTGGATATTTTCAGGGTCTTTTATCAAGAATGGGCGCGGCACCCCAGTCGGTGCAGGCGAAGGAAAAATGACCCCAATGCTCAGCCGAACCCTTCAGGCATTTGAATCAGGCGCACTTTTGGAAATGGCTGAATTTTGTTATCGACGATTGTTATATTGTTTGAGAGAGTAGAGCGTTCAGATTAGCCGAGGATGAAGTCATCGGTTTCAACGTAAACAGCAGGTGTTAGACATGGCCAAGGAAAAAGCGGTTGAGCAACAACATCAGAAGTCCGAGACACGCGCAAACACTGATGCGAATGTATGGGTCCAGTTAATCGGGGCGGTTGTATGCACCACTCTTTTGAGTGTTGGACTTTTGCTCCTGGATAAAGTCCACCACGAGGGGATGATTAAATACCTGCACGGTTTGATCAATCAACGCGGTCCGATTCAATGGCTCGAACTCGTCAGCTTTTTCGTCATCGTTTTCTTTGTTTTCCAGAAATCCCGCATCATCAAGACCCAGATCAGGCACGTGGAGGACGATACGGCCCAGGTGCGCGGCGTGAACATGGACAGCGAAACGGACATTCAAGCCCTTCGCAAACGTATCGAAAGTGAGGGGGGGGGCTCGCGGAGCGTCATGCTCAGCCGTCTGGAGCGTGCGCTCGCCTTGTGGGTGGCCACCAAGGATATTGGCCGTGTGACCGGCTGGATGGGGACGGAAGCTGCCCGCGACAACACGATGTCGGACATGACCTATACCCTCGCGCGCACGATGATGTGGGTGATTCCCATTCTGGGGTTTATCGGAACCGTGCAAGGGCTGGGGTCGGCCGTCGGTAGTTTCGCCGACTTCCTTTCCGGTTCTGCTGAATTGGCCGCCATCAAAGAGGCTATCGCTCAGGTGACGATCAGCCTCGGTGTCGCTTTTGACACCACCTTCCTCGCGCTCATGCTTGTCACGTTTGTGCAGTTTCCACTGACATCCGTCATGCGCCGCGAGTTCACGTTTATGTCCGAAGTGGATGTATATCTCGACGAACACTTTCTTTCCCGCCTGCCCTCGCCCGAGCAACAGCCGGTCGTCATCGAAAACCTCGAAGATTCCATCGAAGCCGCCTTCCGCCGCTATATCCCCGATCCGGACCGCTACGAGCAAGTTTTTTCGCTTTCCATTGAAAAAGCCGCGACGGAAATGGGCCGCCAGTTTGAAGAACTGACCGATCGCTATGTGGACGCGCGGAAAACCGCCACGGACGAAGAAGTGGCCGCTCTGGCCGCCGCCATGGAGCAGGCGCATGAACGGGCCGCCGCGCTGGCCGACAAGTACGCGCGCTCCGCGCAAGATATTCAGGCCACCTTGGGCGAAAGTTTGGAAAAGGCGGCTGGCGCTGCGGGCATTGTGGAACAGCAGATTGGCACAATTGTCGAACTGGGCGCGAAGGTCAAGGAACTGCTATTGGTCGAGCAGGCGCTGGAACGCGCCATGGTCGGCATTACCAGCGCGACGGAATTTCAAAACACGTTTGCCCAGTTGCGCGAGCACTTGGCTGCGACNGACGAGTTCTGCCGCCGCATGAGCCGCCCGCGCGTGATTACGTTGCACGAGGAAGTTGTCTCGTAGAGGGGGAACTCGAAACCCGGCGGCCATGCGGACACTTCACCCAATGCGAATGGTTCAAGCCGCCGGCTTGGCTCTTCTCTGGATGGGCGCGGTCGCCACGGCACAGGATTTGGTCACGCGCGTGATTGCCGACGGCTTGAAGGAGCCGATGGGTGTGGCTCTGCATCCGGATGGGAGCCTCATTTATATTTCCGAAAAAGGCAGCGGCAGAATTCTGGCCATGAAGCCCGGCGGCCGCCCCGAACCCGTTCTGGCGGCCGAGTGGTCTGTATCCACGAATCTGCCGCGCTGGGCCTTCTCCGACCGCATTCCCGCAGAAAAATGGTTTGCCGCCCAACTGGAGCAGCCCGGAGCCATGGCGGTGGCCACCAATGGACATGTATTCGTTACTGAGCAGGTGCCGAACGGCCGCCTTCTCGAGTTTATTCCGAACGAAGAAGGCCTGTTGGAAACCGCCCGAGGCGTTCCCGTGCCGTGGTTGGATCAGGAATTTCAGTGGCGCAACATCACCGTGGACCGCGCCGATCGGCTGTATATCGTTGGTGCTGACGAAATTGGCTCTGACTTTATGAAGTTTGGCTCGGCTTTGATGCGCGAAACGGACAGCGATTGGTGGGTGATTGACTTCGGCCCGTTTGCCGATTTTCGCAGTTTGGCATTGTCCGAGCGTCAGGATGCGCTTTTACTGGGCGATCACAACAAGGGGGCGCTATCCTGGTGGGAAGTGAACCGCCACGTCATGTTGGGTGGCGCGCCAGACACTGTGGGCCGGGCCGATCTGGTCGCATTGGCCTTTTATCCAGACGGCTCGTATGTTCTCGGTGTGCAAACCGGCCCCAATCAAGCGTCCCTGATGCACATGGACCCCTTCAGCGGGCAACAGCGGACGCTGTCCACCGATTTCAAATCCATCGGTGCCATCGCCATGGACCGGCCCAACGCGCGCTATTTCGTCACCGATCCGGTGGCCGGTCGCGTGGTAGAATGCACCTTTTCGCCGCCCGTTCGCTTCAATGAAGCGGTCATGCGCCAAATTGTGCGCTCGGTGGATGGCATGCTCGGCGGTCCGACGGAAGCCCCGGCCTTCTTGAACAACTTCATGGAGCGGCTGCAGGATGCCTCTCGCGACATTCTGACGGGCGACACGACGCACGGCGTTCAGTTTAACTTGAGCGACATCGCCGGCAAAATGCCGATTGTAGCCGGCCGCATTCGTGNCACGGTCGAAGTGGAAGGGGCCGAAGATGACCCCCTCGAACAAGTGGACTTCTTCCTGTTGTTCCCGAGCAAGGTGGTCATGACGGATACCGCGGTCAGTCCCAGCCTGAGCTTTTTCTCGGCTCGCCGCAAAAGCGGAAAATTGGAGCAAACCAAACCGCTGTTCCAAGGCGATGTCAGCGTACACCGTGTGTCGGGAACCAACTATGCCAAGGTGACCACCGCGCCCGGCGGCCTGCATGTGCCGATTGTGGTCTGCGGCATGGAGCAAACCGAGGAAGGCATTTCCGTGAATCTTTCTTTCCTCGGCGCGGGCGTGTATGGCGACTACTACATCAATTTGTTCCAAGGCCCGCGCGAGCAGAAAGCCAAGCTGGTCGTCAAATCCGCCGCCAGTCCCAGCGGCAACGTCAGCTATGATGCGTCGTTTGTGGATGATATGACCGTTGAAGGCATGGATGGCAAAATTACGAAGGAGCAATACAGCAACCTGCTCATTTCCGGCTTCGGTGGCGGCAGTGGCGCCAATCGCTCGGTCGGCTGGCTTCGACTTGGCCAATTCCCCGC
>JGI24710J26742_10004197_pt1 | contig 11958 bp, 9 predicted proteins | sample BioPla2DNA2_FD_26742 | JGI IMG/M metagenome (IMG submission 26742) | reverse complement strand
TCATGGGAAGCATGTCATCACATATTCTACAGCTTATTTTAAATTAATGTAAATCGCAAAAGCCTTTATTGGGCATTTTGCGATTATAAGTATTTGATTCGATTTTTCTTGATGGACAATTAACTTTATTATATAATATTGAATGTTCCAAATATTAACAAGAAAGGAAGCGGAATAATGCTTCAAGTTAAAGGTTTATCAAAAAAATTTGATAATATACTTGCAGTTGATAATATAAGTTTTGAAGTGGGAAATGGTGAGATTGCAGTACTACTAGGACCTAATGGGGCAGGCAAAAGCACAACTATAAAATCTATAGCAGGTCTTTTAAAGTTTGATGGTAAAATTTCTGTTGATGGCATGGAAAACAAGAGTATTGAAGCAAAGAAAGTGTTTGGTTATGTTCCCGAAACAGCAGCAGTCTACAATTACTTAACTGTTTTTGAGCATATAGAATTTATAGCGCGAGCATATTGCCTGGACAATAATTGGACAGAAAAGGCTGAGCATCTTCTTAAACGCTTTGACCTTGCAGATAAAACTGAGAAATTAGGTAAAGAATTGTCAAAAGGTATGCAGCAGAAACTTAGTATATGCTGTGCTTTAATAATAAATCCGAAAATGATAATGCTTGACGAGCCTATGATGGGTCTTGATCCAAAGGCCATAAAAGAGCTTAAAAATATTTTCATAGAGCTAAAAAAGGCAGGTTGTGCAGTATTAATAAGCACTCATATTATAGATAGCATAGAAGAGATTTGGGATAAAGTTCTTGTAATGAATAAGGGCAAGATTGTCTTAGAGAGAACCAGAGAAGAGTTAGAAGAAAAGTCCGAAAGCCTTGAAGATGTTTTCTTTAAATATACCGAAGGAGCCATCGTATAATGAGTGCATTTGTCTTTATTCTAAGAAAACAACTAAAGAACATTATTCGAGGTTTGGCTAAAAAACCTCTGGCCCTTATTGGATACATACTCATCGGTGCATTGATGCTAGGTTTTCTAGTTGTTGTGATGATTATGCCATCGGGCTTGATACAAAGTTTACCGAGTGATATTTTAGTTTCAATAATTACCCTTCTTCTTTTAATTGCTATGTACTTTGGGATACGTCAAGGAATAGAAAGGGGAAGTAGTTATTTCCGCTTTTCTGACGTTAATTTTGTTTTCACTGCACCAATAAATCCATGGAGGGTTTTGTTATTCGGTTTTGTAAAAAACATGGGTGCTTCTTTACTTGCAGTATTCTTTATGATATTTCAGATTCCGAATATTAAAAACTATTTCGTTTTAGCTGATTATGGAGTAGTGTCAATTCTCATTGCTGTTTTGCTCTACACTGTTATTACTCCCATACTTGGTATGATGGTTTATACCTTCTCATCTAAAAGCAGTCAAAATCGAACGATAGCAAAACGGATTATCGATGCATTAGCTGTTGTGCTAATTTTGTTTTTTTCAATATCATTAATAGGTAAGGACTCCTTATTACAAGGTTTTATTTCATTCTTTAGTTCAAAATTCTTTTCTTATATTCCGATTTTAGGACAAGTACGTACCATCGCACAGGCAGCTATTTATGGTATAGATTATATGTTTTTTGTATCCATATTAATCCTTGTAGCAATTATTGGTGCATTTTTTGCAGTTCTATATAATTCCAACTTAGATTTTTATGAGGATGTACTTGCAGCAACAGAAGCTCAAGAGTTGAAAATTAAGGCTAAGCGTGAAGGACGGGACACCAGCTTGCATAAAAGAAAAACACGAAAAGTCAAAGGTGGATTTTCTTCATATGGCGCAAAAGCAATTTTTGAAAAACATTTGCTTGAATATCGAAAAACAAGTTTCTTCCTATTCTTTGATACAACTACTTTTTTCATTATATTGGCGGGTATAGGATTTAAATTCATGATGACGCAGATTAAACCTAGTATATTTATGACTTTATTTTTCAGTGCATATATGTTGTTTTTCTTTGTAGTGCAAGGTAAATGGCCGTTAGAACTCGAAAAACCATATATTTTCCTTATACCTGAATCAAATGGACGAAAAGTTCTATACGCTACACTTACAGAAAACATTAAAAACTTATTTGATGGTACACTGCTGTTCATAGTTGCTTATTTTCTGTATGAAACCACCATTCCTGTAGTTTTATTATGCATAGTGAATTATGTTTTATATGGTGCGGTGTATATATACTCAGATATAGTATCTCGTCGCCTTTTTAGCAGTGTACACAGCAAAGNATTTCAAGTTTTCGTAAAACTTTTTGTTGTGGCTTTTGTTATATCTCCAGGTATAATTATAATGGTTATTGTGCAAAGCATTACACAAAATGAACTTTATTCAGCAATTATCATAGCTTTGTGGAATATATTTGTTGTTATATGTTTTTTTCTTGCCTCAGTGGGAATATTTAAAAATATGGAGACTGATTGAATAATGCCCAATAAGACAGTAATATGAATATATACCAATATCCGCCTGTCCAAAAAGGCGAAAATAAGGTAGAATATATTAAAGACTTTTTAAGGAGGTTAATTTATGCAACTAAGAGAAGACGCAGTTTATTCAATGGTGGTTCCAACAAGTATGGGGGTTAGGATTACTCCTGTAAACTCGCAGCCTGTAAATAGTAGCGATACTTTCTTTATGCATGCGACAAGTGCGGAAACTAATGTAGCAAGCATATCATCGTATTTAGGGCTTAGGGTTAAAGTACTAACAACATTTGTTAAAGATAGCCCCATAGCAAGGTTCATTAAAGATGATTTGGCTAGCAGACATATGGAATATGAGGGCAAAGAAGTAGAACAAGGTGGTCCTTGGGGATATCGCCATCAATTCAACATTGCAGACTCAGGTTTTGGTGTTAGAGGACCTAGAGTACACAATGATAGAGCAGGTGAAGTAGGAAGAACTCTTAATGTAAAGGATTTTGACCTTGAAAAACTATTTGGTGAAGATGGTGTTAAGATTTTACATTTATCAGGCTTAATATGTGCTCTATCTCCTGAAACCAGTATTTTTTGTCTAGAATTAGCAAGAGCTGCAAAGAAATACGGAACAAAGATTTCTTTCGATCTGAATCATCGTGCTACATTTTGGGAGGGTCGTGAAGAAGAGCTTCATGAAATATTCACTGAAATTGCAGGTATTTCAGACATTCTTATTGGTAATGAAGAAGACTATCAATTATGTCTTGGTGTGAAAGGCCCGGAAGCTGGGGGGAAAGACGTTGCTAAAATTGACAGCTTTAANGAAATGATCACCCGTGTTAAAGCGGCTTTTCCAAATGTTTCTGTTTTTGCAAATACACTTCGTGAAGTAGTAGACGTAAACAAACATTTATGGGGTGCTATTCTACTAGAAGGTGACAACTGGCATGTAGCTCAACCACGTGAAATTACTGTCCTTGATCGTATAGGCGGCGGAGATGGTTTTGTTGGTGGTATGCTCTACTCAATCCTTAAAGGTTGGGAGCCTGAAAAATGGATACAGTTTGCTTGGGCAACAGGTGCTATGGCAACAACATTCCTTACCGACTATGCACAACCTGCAGATGAAGAACAGGTATGGAGCATATGGAGCGGTAATGCACGTGTTAGAAGGTAATTCATTTATTTACAAAGTATTAAGCGTTAGTATTTTAAACCAATGATTTGAACTATAAAATGTTATTAAATTTACTAGGAGGGTTTTTTATGGGCAAAGCTGATATAGGCTTAATCGGACTTGCGGTAATGGGCGAAAACTTAGTTATGAACATGGAGAGTAAGGGTTTTACAGTAGCTGTGTTTAATCGTACTACCGAAAAAGTAAGCGCTTTCATAGAAGGAAGAGCTAAAGGCAAAAATATTATTGGTACCTACTCAATAGAGGAATTGGTTAACTCTTTAAAGAAACCAAGAAAAATAATGTTGATGGTTAAGGCTGGAAAACCTGTTGATGATTTTATCGAACTACTGCTTCCTTATCTTGACAAGGGCGATATCATTATTGACGGCGGTAATTCTCATTTCCCTGATACCATACGTCGCACAAAGTATGTAGAGGAAAAAGGATTATTGTATATTGGTACTGGAGTTTCAGGTGGAGAAGAAGGGGCTCTAAAAGGTCCAAGTCTAATGCCTGGCGGATCTAATGAAGCATGGCCACATGTTAAATCCATTTTTCAGTCCATCAGTGCAAAAGTCGAAGATGGCTCACCATGCTGTGACTGGGTTGGTGAAGATGGAGCAGGGCATTTTGTAAAAATGGTTCATAATGGAATTGAGTACGGTGATATGCAGTTGATTTGTGAAGCATATCATTTGATGAAGGATTTATTGGGTATGTCTGCCGATGAAATGCATGAAGTATTCAAAGAATGGAATGAGGGCGAATTAGACAGTTACCTCATTGAAATTACCCGCGATATTCTTGCATTCAAGGACGAAGATGGGGAACCTATAGTTGAAAAGATTCTTGATACAGCAGGACAAAAAGGAACTGGAAAGTGGACAGCTATAGCTGCGCTTGACGAAGGTATACCCCTTACATTGATTGGAGAGGCTGTTTTCTCACGTTGTCTGTCTGCTTTAAAAGAAGAAAGAGTAGCGGCTTCGAAAGTAATTTCAGGACCTGAGATTAAATTTACAGGTGATAAGAAAGAAATGATAGAAGATATACGCAACGCTCTTTACGCCTCGAAAATAGTATCCTATGCACAAGGTTACACTTTGCTAAGAACAGCAGCAAAAACCTATGGCTGGAACCTCAATTATGGTGGAATCGCTTTAATGTGGCGTGGTGGTTGTATTATCCGTTCAACCTTCCTTGGCAAGATTAAGGAAGCATACGATAAAAACCCCGAGCTTACAAACCTACTACTGGATCCATTCTTTAAGGAAAGAGTTGAAAAAGCACAGGCAAGCTGGAGAAGAGTTGCTGCAGTTGCATTAGAAAATGGTATACCTGTACCTGCGTTCACATCTGCATTGTGCTACTTTGATGGTTACAGAAGTGAAAGATTACCTGCAAATCTTCTACAAGCTCAGCGCGACTACTTTGGTGCTCATACCTATGAGAGAATTGACAAGCCAAGAGGCGAGTTCTTCCATACTAACTGGACAGGAGAAGGTGGAAGCACCTCAGCATCAACATATACCGTATAAAATTAGTAGTAAAAGTTACAATAATACAATATGGAAACTGTAATATAAATACGGGTAAAAGTGGCTAATTCGCAAGGAGAAATCTTTGTGAATTAGCCGATAAGGAAGGTTTTATAATGAAAGATATTATTAAAGTTGCAAATACTGATAATGGCATTACAAATGAAGAGCTTCAAGCTATAGTTGATGAAGTTATTAAAGCACATGAAGAAAAGCCATTAAAAAAGATTTTACTGCTCCCCCCTGATTTTACACGCATGCACTCGGGAGCGGGTAAGATAACGGCTATGATTTATTCAAAGCTCAAAGATAGCGTTCAAGTGGACATCATGCCTGCATTAGGTACTCATGAACCTATGTCAAAGGAACAGGTTGACGTATTTTTCGAAGGAGTCGTATCAGTTGATGATATTATTCCTCATCGCTGGAGAGAAGATGTAGTTAAAATAGGAGAGGTACCAGCTAGCTTTGTCGCTGAAATATCTGAAGGACTCATTACCGAGCCGGTTACCATAGAAATAAATAAACGCATTCTTGATCCATCATATGATCTTATTATTTCAATAGGTCAGGTTGTACCTCATGAAGTTGTAGGAATGGCTAACTACNCAAAGAATGTATTGGTAGGTTGTGGCGGTAAAGATACGATCAATCAAAGTCATATACTCGGGGCTGTATTTGGTATGGAGCGTGTAATGGGTAAGGACCATTCACCAGTTAGGAAAGTTTTCGACTATGCTCAAGAGCATTTCCTGAACAAGCTTCCACTGATATATATATTAACTGTAACGACAGCTTCACAGGATATTGTAAAATTTGAGGGTGTATTTGCTGGTAATACCAGAAAAATCTTCGAAGAAGCAGTAGAACTTAGCCGTGAAAAGAACTTAATTTGGTTGGATGAACCCATACAAAAAGCCGTTGTATATCTTGACCCAAGAGAGTTTAAGAGCACGTGGCTTGGAAACAAGGCCATCTATCGTACTCGTATGGCGATGGCAGACGGTGGGGAGCTCATTATTTTAGCACCTGAAGTAAGGAAATTCGGCGAAGATGATGATATTGATAAGCTAATTAGAAAATATGGATACAAGGGCAGAGAGAATACATTAACAAAATACAACGAAAATGCTGACCTTCAAGAAAACCCATCTGCTGCGGCTCATTTGATACACGGTTCAAGTGATGGTAGATTTACTATAACCTATGCTGTAAAGCACTTATCGCGTGAAGAAGTAGAAGGGGTAGGTTTTAAGTATATGCCCTACGATGAAGCAGAGAAAATGTATAAACCCGAAGGTATCATTGATGGCTACATTGAAGGTAGCGGAGAAAAGTACTTCTATATTTCTAACCCAGCTTTGGGTCTGTGGTCTGTTACCGGTAAATAATCGGTACGACAGACGAGTATGAAAGCTTTGAATTGTACTAATATACTCAATAGCAAAAAATAGCAAAAAAGTGGGCGGGAGAAGAGTGTTTTGTTCAAAATCCTCATCTCCCGCTTTTATTGCAAATATTTAGTTTTAAGCCTTACCTCATTTAGGGAGGCGTTTATGCAACTCATTACATATTTTGCTTCGTAAGTCCGTTACTGTTTACAAATATTATTTTTTCTACTAAATCACTTTATTATAGCAATAGCATTTTGAATAGAATTTTAAATAGCATTTTGAATAGCATTATTATTCTTTTATTCTTCAAGTTCTAAATATCTTTGTTGTGTTTTTTACATATTGAAAAACATTATTATCTTTTGTTGCTCGTCAACCGTGTCTTTAGACAACTGAGTCATTTATAAGGTTCACATACTTATTATAATTGCTGACAACTGACCGCCTGTTTAAGAGACGAGTATCCTTATTTGAGTTCCACTCTTGTTATGATTGCTGACAAATTCAAAAGTTTCCTTAGATAACTGGGCTGGTCTTTTATTCTATAGGACATTATGTAAAACATATTTACAGAAATTACATTGGATTATATTACCTGGTTAAATTGACATAAAACGTAACGTAAAGTATAATTTATTTCATTGCACAGATAATAGGTGTGATTTGTTTTGTTATTCAGACTATTTTAATAATACTTTTATGAAAGAAGTGACAGTTAAGTTTTGAATCAATTAAGGGGTGTCATAAATGAGTAGATATATAATAAAAAGAGTTATATCAGCTATTATAACGCTTTTTTTGGTTGCGACGCTTACATTTTTCTTGATGTANCTTGTTCCGGGCGGACCATTTTTAGCTGAGAAAGCTCCTTCGCCTCAAACTATGAAGGCGCTAGAAGAAAAGTATGGGTTGGATCAGCCAGTTGGTGTTCAGTATACAAATTATATGAAAAGGCTTCTTAAAGGAGATCTAGGGACATCACTAAAAATGCGTGGGCAGGAAGTAAACCATATTATTAAAACGAGATTTCCTATCTCTGCAAAATTGGGTTTATGTGCTGTAATTTTAGCGGTAAGCGTGGGATTACCTATAGGATCCTTTGCAGCCTTGAAGCGTGGCAAATTTCTTGATAGGTTGATAATGTTTTTTTCAACACTGGGTATGGCAGTACCGGGGTTTGTAGTAGCTACGGTATTAATGTACTTCTTTGGTGTTAAATTGCGTGTTTTGCCGACATTTGGGCTTACATCGCCATTACACTATATACTTCCTGTAATTGCATTGGCTTTTTATCCAACTGCATATATTTCAAGATTAATGCGTTCAAGTATGCTCGACATAATAGGGCAGGACTACATGAGNACGGCAAAAGCAAAGGGAGTTTCNCAATTTAAATCATTATTTAAACATGCCCTGAGAAACGCCATTTTGCCGGTTGTAACCTATTTGGGTCCGATGCTGGCCAGCATTCTTACAGGTAGTTTTATTGTGGAGAAAGTATTTACAATACCGGGATTGGGCAACCAGTTTATAGGCTCAATTACCGACAGGGATTATCCGTTGATAATGGGTACAACCATTTTTCTTGCATTTTTGCTTATAACAATGAATGTACTTGTTGATATAGCATACAAAATAATAGATCCGCGAATAAAGATGGAATAGGGGGGAGTGAGGAAAAATGAAACAGAATAAAAATCTCATGAGTTTACAATTACAAGTATCGGATTTTTTACCTGCCAGCGAAGATGAAAAGCAGGGCGTGGTTGTTATGCGAGAAAGTGTAAGCTTTTGGAAGGATGGATTTAGAAGACTTCGAAAAAATAAGTTAGCCATGGTTTCGCTTGTTGTTATTATAGCCATTATGATATTTGCATTTATTATTCCTTCATTCTACCCGTATTCCTATGAGCAACAGATTAGGGGCAGTGAGAATTTAGGTATTATGGAATACTCCAAAGAGGAGTTAACTCGTATACAATCAGGAGAAAAGATATTTCCCCATTTCCTTGGAACGGATAGTCTGGGTAGAGATTTAATGATTAGGATAATGGTTGGAAGTAAAATTTCTTTATTGGTTGGTATTGTAGCAAGTGCAATAATACTTGTTATTGGTTCTACCTATGGTGCCATTGCAGGATATTTTGGGGGCAAGGTAGATATGATGATGATGAGAACTGTGGATATTATTTATACTATTCCAGATATACTGATTATCATTTTACTTTCAGTAACTTTGAAATTTCCATTGCAAAAACTAGCCGATAACATTCAGGGGTTTGCATGGATAAACACTGTAGGAGTAGGCCTTATTAGTATTTTTATAGTTTTCTCACTTTTGTACTGGGTTGGAATGGCTAGAATTGTAAGAAGTCAGGTGCTTGCACTAAAGGAGCAGGAATATGTAATAGCAGCAAAGGCATTGGGTGCATCTGATAAAAGAATTATCAAAAAACATTTGTTAACTAATAGTATCGGGACATTGATTGTAACTACCACATTGCAGATACCCTCATCCATATTTACCGAAAGCTATTTAAGCTTTTTAGGTCTGGGTGTTTCAGCGCCCATGCCAAGCCTTGGGTCATTGGCATCACAGGCAATAGGGGGTATTACTTCGTATCCCCATAGATTATTAGCACCTGCAGTGATGATAAGCCTTATTATCTTGTCTTTTAACCTTCTGGGTGATGGACTAAGAGATGCGTTTGATCCTAAACTAAAGAATTAGGGGGAAGAAATGATGAGCAATACGTTATTAGATATAAAGAATTTAAGACTCTCATTCTTTACGCCCGCAGGAGAGGTGAAAGCTCTTAATGACGTTTCCATAAGCATGCAAGAGGGAGATGTGTTGGGCATTGTAGGTGAGAGTGGAAGTGGAAAGTCGGTAACAGCATATTCTATTATGGGACTTACCGCACATCCAGGTAAAATAATTGGCGGAACAATAGATTTTAATGGGCACAGAATAAACGAGATGTCCGAAAAACAGATGAGAAAAATACGGGGCAAAGAAGTCAGTATGATATTTCAAGATCCAATGACTTCGCTAAACCCTGTTTACACAATAGGTAACCAAATCCGAGAGGTCATATATCTACACACTGACTTAGACAAGCAGCAGGCTTATGATCGTTCGGTGGAACTGTTAAATCTTGTCGGGATAAATGATCCCGAAAAAAGGCTTAAGCAGTATCCTCACGAATTATCGGGAGGAATGAGGCAAAGAGTTATGATAGCTATAGCCTTGGCTTGTGAACCGAAACTGTTAATTGCAGACGAGCCAACAACTGCGCTGGATGTGACCATTCAAGCGCAAATTATTGAGCTGATGATGGAATTAAAACGAAAAATAAATATGTCTATCATTATGATAACTCATGACCTTGGTATAGTCGCAAGTATGTGTACAAACATAGTAGTTATGTATGCAGGCAAGGTAGTAGAAGCAGGCTCCATTGATGAGATATTTTACAATCCAAAGCATGAATATACAAAAGGGCTTCTGCGTAGTATACCGAATATTGATTCGCCTAGTCATGAGAGGTTGATACCCATCGAAGGCTCACCTGTTGACATGCTAAATCCTCCAGTGGGATGTCCTTTTGCGCCGCGTTGTGATAAATGTATGAAAATATGTTTAAAAAGAATGCCGGAATACACGAAAATAAGTGATACCCATAAAAGTGCATGTTGGATGTTGCAAAAAGAAGAATTAGAGCGCAGCAAGGGGGTAATGAAGTGAGCGGTAAAAAAGATAAAGGAAATACATTGCTTGAGGTTCAAAACTTAAAGCAATATTTCCCAGTAGGAAACAGTTTATTTGATAAAAAATATATAAAAGCCGTTGATGATATATCCTTTCATATTGAAAAGGGTGAAACATTTGGACTTGTTGGAGAATCGGGCTGTGGTAAGACAACAACCGGGAGATCTGTACTCCGACTCTATGAACCAACGAGTGGCAAAATAATTTATAACGGTGTTGACATAACAAAAGTGGATATGAAGCCTTATAGACAGAAAATGCAAATTGTGTTTCAGGATCCATATGCATCATTAGATCCAAGGATGACAGTTGGGGATATTGTAGGTGAAGCAATAGATATAAATAAGCTTGTAAGTTCAAAAAAGGAAAGAGCAGATATAATAATGGAAATGCTTGAACGCGTTGGATTAAACAGTGAGCATGCAAACCGCTATCCCCATGAATTTTCTGGTGGTCAAAGGCAACGTGTAGGAATAGCGCGGGCTCTTGCTGTGAATCCCGAATTTATTGTTTGCGATGAACCAATATCCGCATTGGACGTATCAATACAGGCTCAAATAGTAAACATGTTTGAGGAATTACAGGAGAAAATGGGATTGACATATCTGTTTATAGCTCATGATATTTCTGTTGTGAAACATATAAGCAGAAGAATAGGTGTTATGTATCTTGGAAAGTTGGTTGAGCTTGCAGAGAGCAGTGAAATTGTGTTTANCAATGTTCATCCTTATACTAGGTCACTGATTTCAGCTATCCCGGTACCTGATCCTAATATGAGCAGAAAAAAGAAAAGAATTGTTTTAGAGGGAGACGTGCCCAGCCCTTTGAATCCACCTAGTGGCTGTCGTTTCAGGACTCGTTGTCCATATGCTGATGAGCAATGTAAGGTTGAAGAGCCAAAACTTGCTGAAGTTAGCAATGGGCATTACGCAGCATGTCACCACCTAGACAGAGTTCCATAGAACATAAGAACACAGAGGGAACACAGAGGGGAACACAGAGGGACGGTTCTTTTGTGTTATTTATTTTGAAATATACACCCGTTAGCTACTTATTTATCTGAGTAGCTATTTTTTCGTGGTTCTGATCACTTAAGAAACAACACAAAAGAACCGTCAGACTGTGTGAGAATTATTGAAAAAAGCATCATAAAATGCTGAAAACACTGGATTTGAGCCTGATCTTATGAGAAAATATAAGCATAAATCAGTAAGGAGTTATAATTATGCCATATATAGAAGGTTTTGATAGAAATCAGGCTCAAATGTTTCCAGAATATTTAGATAATTATATAAACGAAGAAAATCCTGTAAGGGTTATTGATGCTTTCGTAGATAGCTTAGATTTACATAAATATGCTTTTACAAAGTTAAATAAAGGTGGTCCTGGAGCACCATCGTATAATCCAAAAGATTTGTTGAAACTGTATATATATGGTTATATTAACGGAATAAGAACATCAAGAAAGTTGGAAAGAGCTACATATGTCAACGTAGAAATAATGTGGTTAATACGAAAACTTCATCCAGATTTTAAGACAATAGCTGATTTCAGAAAAGAAAATAAAACTCAGTTTAAGCAAATATTCAGAGAGTTCAATTTGCTATGTAGAGATGCTGACCTGTTTGGTG
>JGI24710J26742_10004195_pt1 | contig 11960 bp, 10 predicted proteins | sample BioPla2DNA2_FD_26742 | JGI IMG/M metagenome (IMG submission 26742) | reverse complement strand
CGCTCAAACCTTTTTGAGAATTCATGCTCAATCTCATGATCCGCCGGCATGGCTTCCAGTTCGCGGATGTCAGCCCTGACGACGGCTTCCCTGAGCATTTCGTCTGTAAAATCAATCTTCATCGCAGAAATCCTCCCTTCGCAGAATCTCCTCAAGCATGCGCCTTGCGCGCTCGAGCCGCTTCCTGACCGCCGTCTCGGAAATACCAAGCATCCCCGCTATTTCCGCGTTCGAAAATTCCTGGACGTATTTCAGCTTCAGCGCATCCTTATATGTTGCCGGCAGCTTCAGCACGGCCTTTGCGAGGCTATCCAAATCATCGGTTCGTTCCAATTTTTCTCCGGCGGCGCAAAACGCGGCCTCTTCAATCGGAACGGCGGGATGCCTTTTACGGCGGTTATACATATTGATGGCGGCGTTCCTAACAATAATAACAACGTAACTCCTTGTTTTGTGACAGGAAATTTCGCCCACCTTATCGAAATTCTCAAGTATTTTTAGAAAAGCCTGATGCACGGCGTCCTCCGCGAGGCCCTCGTCGTTCAATATGCCGTTTGCGACGTGGAACATGAGCTTTCTGTATGTAAGGTAAAGCGATTCGAATTTGCTCTTTTCGTCATCGCCATCAAGCATCGCCAGATATATCGGGAGCATCTCCGCCCATCCCTCCTTCGTGACCTGTGTTTTCCAANGCATGTTTTGCATGGATCCCGCGGCGGTAAACAGTGCATAAATGCAGCCGCTGGCAGCAACATCGTATATTTACTGGAAAATAATATCAAGCGGCGGCATATCATTTGACGTTTTTTTGCCGCCGATGGTTCCGGCAGACATGTTCCCTCATACAATCAACCGCCGTCTTTTCCGTCTACACAACCCCGCCCTCCGGAAGCCGCCCTGAAAGGCTGTGGATGTGTTTTCGCGAACAATCAGACACATAAAAATACAGGGCTTTCCGGCATCCCAGCCGCCCAAAAGCACATTTTCAGCAGGCGGCAAATCACCTGAAAGCCCTGTATTCAGGCCGTTTTTCAGGCGCTTATTTGTTTTTTACATTTGTCATCAATGTCACGCACTCAACATGGGTCGAGTTGATGGAGTTGATGTCTGTGAGCCATTTTTTATAGCATCTGTTCGTGGGAACATATCAATAGGTTTTTGGCATTTTCTCCGTCAACGGACGTTCAGGGAAACAAATCGGCCGCCCGTTACACAGGTCTTCTATATATTTCATATTGTGTAATATATTACTCTCGCTTATTTTCCAGTATGATAAACGCGATCTCAAGGTTCTGACAGCAGTAATTAAAGCTTTGCCGGAAACCGAACGATACTTTATACTCATTTATTTTTATGCCGAAAAGCCTATAAGCAAATTAAGTAAATTTGCCACCGGCTACAGTCTGTGTGACCCTGTAGTAATAGTCATTTTTGACCAACAGTAGTAGTTTTTGCGCTGCCTTTAAACTCCATCAGGTCGCCGATTCCAATATCCGCATTGTTATCTGCATTATTTTCCAACACTTTTTTCACCGCGCACCGAGCCTTGAACACCGGTCATGCCCGGCAGGCAGATATTGATAATCATTGTCGCGTCATAAGGCTTAACGGTATTATAGATATCCCTGAACAGCGCATTTGCCGTATCCTTGTTTTCATATCCGCCGCAGCGCTCCTTTGTAAGCTGCATTCACTTTTTAATATCTGCTTTCAGCATCCGTTTTTTTATTAGATGTACAAGAAAGAGTAAAAGAGGCAGAATCAATCCGTGTATGGTAATATAGGGCAACCAAACAAAATTAACCCAATTCGCCTGATATACGGCATCCGGGAAAACAACGCCTGACATTACCAATGTAATAAGTCCCAGCGGCATGACGATCCTTTTATGGTCTTTTAGTCCGATAAGCTGCGATAGTCCTGTTGCGCCTGCATAGAAAAACAACAAACCTATCATAAATTGCGTTATGATCCAGGTACCGGCAACAATAAATTCAAGCCTTGTGAATATGATGCCGAGACTTATTTCTTTGGCAAGCAGGTATGTCGGATACTGCGAACTGGCGGTAATCTTGCTTCCAAGTATCAGTGTGGACATGAGGATTGTTATCAAAGTGATGAAGCCGGCCCATAAAAGACCTTTAAATAGCGATTTCTTGGCTTCTTGAATTTTCTCTGTATTCGCTGGATATATCATCATCATCGTGATAACAGGGAATACTGTAAAGCATGACAAAACGTATGAACCTTTAAAGATTGGAATCATACCGTTTTCTAAAACCGGCTGCAGGTTCTCGAACTTTATATTCGGGGAAACAAGAAGCGTTGTCAAAACAGCCAGAATTAGGACAAAACGGATGTATATCTCGGAAGCGCGCGCAATTGTTTCTATTCCGTATAATACGGCTATTACGACCGCTATGACAAACATCAAGCTTATGACATACGGCGGTGTTTCAGGCATGGCTTGCGTTGTCACAAAATTGGCGACATACCATGGCAGATGATATGCGGTATTCAGACATAAAAATACATAACTGGCCGCGGCAACCCAACCAATCCATCCTCCAAAAATCTTTTTCATAATCTCAACAAATGTTAACTCTGGATACTGGCTGCCCAAATACCAATAAATCCATACCACCGGCATGCCGATTACAGGAGTCAGCAATGCCGAAATCCATGCGTCCTGTTTTGCTATGGCCGCTATTGCGGAGGCGATAACGATAACCGAACCTCCGAATGCGCCGTTGGCAGTTAATGAATAAAGCTGATTACCTGTAATTTTTGTTCTTTTCATATCCCAAACCTCATTTTGTTATATTCTTCATAGTTTCCGCAAGCGGCGAATAAACCCAGGCAATAAAGTCTGATGGGTTGGGTATCTCCGCATCAAGACTTTTGAGTACCGCCAATATCGTGCCCGCCGCAAGCAGTATCGAGAACGTCCATAGTTCTCTATAAAGCCTTTCCTTCAGCATTTTTGGTATTTCTGTAATGCATAACACGGTGCTGAACACTAACACCGCCAAAATAGATACTATAGCCATCTTACTCTTTCTCCTTCATAAAAAGCGGTTTTGTAATTTGTCCCAGTTGCTTGGTTTCTGCTTCGACTGTAATATTCACCGGAAGATCCGTAAATTTATCGTTCCAGTCGTCTTTTAATTTTTCCCAAGCTTTAGGATACTTCCTGTGTATTGCCTCCCCGAATCCGAAAATATCGGTTTTCAGTTCTTTCTGCGCTTTGTTCAAGGCTTTCTCGCACAATAATTTAACTTTGCTTGCCAATAATTCATTTAATACCTGTTTGTTTTCCTCAGCGGAAACATCAAATTCCCCTTCCACAATTTCGATATTACACTTGGTTTTGATTTTTACCTCAATAGCAGGTTTATTTTCCAGAAAATATACTTTGGTTCTAGACTTGGCATTTATAATTTCATACGTAATTTTCACCTTGCTGTCATAGTCTGCATGTTCAATTGTATTTTTAACATTATCGGTAATATAATTATAGCCTTTGCTTTCATCCTCATCCAGCCAGCCTACGAGCTTATCCTTATTAAAAGCGCCCAGGCCGGTGTATTTCAGCTTTTTATATTCGCCGCTTTGTTTCAGCATATCTGTAGATTTCGGACTAATTTCATCTTGAGAAATTTCGATTCCTGTAAGCACGGAATTATCCCCGTCCGCAATGATAGAGTTGACCAGTTCTATAATTCTTACGGATTTCATAGCCGCCCATTTTTCTTCGGACATTTTTAGTGAAATATACATACTGAATCCGGGTACCGATTCGATAGGAGTCAATATACCCAAAACTTCATTTGCAGTTGAATTTTTGGCTATTACAAAATAAAAATCAGTACGATATTCGTAATTGCGTAAAAAATAATCAAGTATATTTTGTATGCCGTCTTTTGCAACATCCTCGCCGAATACCACCATCCTTAAGTCCGCATTGTAAAATATTCTTGATGATTGCGTCGTAAACCTACGGACTATCTCAGCCAGATCATCTCCCTCCGCTGTATATATAACAACCGGGGATTCCGCTGTCACTTTTGTTGCTATGGCCCTTGGATTTAAAACCTGCTTTGTAACCAGATATCCGTTTTCTGTTTTGTCAATACCAATACATACGGCAATCGCAAGAGTATTTATTTCCCGGCTGCTCCAGCATCCTGTAAGAAATATGGTTGATAGTATGATCAAAATGAATAATAACCTTTTCAATTTCATATAATCACCTGAATTCCGGTTTTTCTTTTTGGCTTGAATTTACAGGGTTGCCCCCGCCCGCTCTTGCCGCATCAGTCCCGCTGATACCGANAGGCCTGTATTTCATTTTCCATAGTGGAAACCTGAAAATNGTATCTTTGTTGCCGCCCTTTATTTTTGGCGCAATCGGCGTTAAATACGGAACCGTTATGGATTTTATTTTACACAGGTGAAGCACCAGGACAATTAATCCCATTAACACGCCGTATAATCCGAGCACTCCTGCCAGAAGCAAAAAAATAAACTTTAACAGCCTTATGGCGTTCGACATTTCATAATTGCGTATGGCAAAGCTTGATATGGCGGTAATTGAAACGACAATGACCACGGCCGCCGATATAATGCCGGCTTCCACCGCCGCCTGGCCTAGCACCAGGGCCCCCACTATGGAAATCGCGGGTCCTATGGCCCTGGGCATTCTTATGCCGGCTTCCCTTAAGAGTTCGAAGGTTATTTCCATCATCAATGCCTCCAACAGAGCGGGGAAAGGGACTCCTTCACGCTGCGCCGCTATATTGACAAGCAACGGCGTAGGAATGATTTCATGGTGGAACGTGGTTACTGCTACATATATTGCCGGCACCAAAAGCGTGAGCAAAAAGGCTATTACCCTTAAAAAACGGAGCACGGAAGATACAATGTAGTGAAGGTAATAGTCTTCGCTTGATTGAAGAAATTCTATCATGAGGGCGGGGGCTGTCAATACATAAGGCGTGCCGTCGACCAGAATTGCCACCCTGCCTTCAAGTAAAGCCGCCGCAACAGTATCAGGCTTTTCGGAACTTAAAAAAGTTGGAAAAATGGAATACCTGTCATCTTTAATCAGTTCNTCAATATATCCGCTTTCCAGTATGCCGTCAATTTCTATCTTGCCGAGCCTGGTNCTTATTTCCTGAACAATTTCATCTTTGGCTATTTTGTGAATATACACCAGACTGATTGTTGTTTTAGTTATACTGCCTGCAGATAAATATTCCACTTTTAAATCTTTGCTTTTTATTCTTTTTCTAATAAGCAGAATATTGGTGTTTATTTTTTCTGTAAAAGCGTCTTTGGGTCCTCTGACTACGGTTTGGGCAGAAGACTCTTCAATTGACCTGCCTTCATCGGAATTTGCGGCTACCGCAAGATACTTTTCGCAGCCGTCAATTAAAAACACGATATTACCCGATAACAAATCGGTGTAAAGAGCCTCGAAATCAAAACCTTCTTTTGCATCCCTCAACCCGGAAAAATAGCTCATTAAAGCATCAATATTTGTGCCGGGTTTTTCATTGCGGCATTCGCTTTTCAATTTGCCCAGCTCTATTGATAAACTGTTTATGGTGCTTCTATCCACCAAACTTTTAATATATATATTTGCGCAAATTAAACCCTTACTTCTTTTAATTTTAAAGCAATGAACTACAAGGTCGCTGTCATGGCCAAAATCATTTTCCAGCCTATTTATATTTTCTTCTATATCTCTACTTATACTTATAACAGAACCAGCTTCATTTACTTTTTTGCTCATAGTGTAAAATAATTGTAGGACATTTTAAGGATAAAAAAACAAGAGATCCTCACTTTTTGATACAATAGAATCACCATCAAAAACCTTTGAAAAGGAGGATCTCTTGTGAATACTATTGTAATACAAAACTGCAAAAATTTCATCCATAAAATCATGAATTTCATGAGCGAACCTAATGCTAAGAAACTAGAAGAACTGGAAACTGGACTAGAGACCATCACCTTTGACTTCATACTAAATATGATGAAAATCTACGTGGAAAACCTTGATAAGGAGATAAAAGCCGATAAGAAATGGCGAAGAAAAAACGGCATTGTAGTAGAGCGAAATAGTGATAAACGAGAAATCTTTACAAAGTTCGGAGTGCTCACATACCACAGGACCTACTTTTACGATAAGAAAAATGATACATATATATACCTAGTCGATACAGTCTTAGGAATAGACCCCTATGATAGAATATCAACAGCGGTAGCAGCTGACATGGTAGAATACTCCGGCGATAACTCCTACGCTAAAAGCAGTCAATATACAACCGGTGGCCTGATAAGTCGGCAAACAGTAATGAACAAAACGAGAAAACTAAAGGAAGAAAAACTAAAGATGGAAGCTGAAGGGCCAAAGCGCAAAATGCAGGTTATACACATAGATGCCGATGAAGACCATGTTGCTCTGCAGAATGGCAAAAACGCCATAGTTCCACTGATTACCATATACGAAGGCACAAAAAGAATAGGAAAACGGGGAAAATGTATAAATCCCTACCACATACATGGATACGGTCAAAATCCTGAAGAAACATGGTTAAAAGTTGCCAACTACATTTATGACAGATATGACATAGACTATTTAAAGCGCATCTATATTCACGGAGATGGTGCCCTTTGGATAAAAACCGGCCAAGAATGGTTACCCAAATCCAAAATGGTCCTAGACAAATATCACCTAAACAAAGCCATCCTCAAAGCTACAGCAGGTCAAGAGCAATACAGAAAATCAATATACAGAAGTATTTACGAAGGCAATTGGNTNGAATTTTGTAAACTANTAACAGAGCTTAANCATGGTGTTCAAAGCCCTAAAAAGCGAGAGAGAATACATGAATTTAGAACCTACATAAAAAACAACTGGGAAGCCATCACTATATACAAAGAAGAAGGAGTAAGTGGCAGCTGCACNGAGGGTCANATTAGCCATATATTATCCAGCCGTTTTAGTTCTCGACCTATGGGCTGGAGCAAGAAAGGTCTAAAAACCATAGCAGATATAAGAATCTATTGCCAAAACGGTGGGAAGATAACTCCAAATCATTTTACAAAAGTAAATTTACAATACAAGATAAAAAAAGAAACCATAAAAAAGGGCAAAGAAGTATTTAGTAAAACTACACATGAGAAATTAAACAACATACCCGCTTTTAACATGGGTAAAAAAACTCCAATATCAACAATTTTAAAGGGCATACAACGCAGCGGGTATGTGATATAGCCCGTTGTATCAAAAAGATGGGGATACCTTTAAGTTTAATTATCCTACAACAAATTGACACTATCTGGCTTATTTCGACAAAGTATGAATATATTTTAATTCCTGTGACAATAGTTTTAAAACTATTGCCTTACTCATGAAAAAATCCATAAGTAAGGCAACAGTTTAAATTTATTAAGAGACAAGATAACTAACTATAAAGCTTATATTATAATTGCTATCATATCCTAAAAAAGATAAATGGTATATATATCCATCTATAATATAATTAGCTTCAATACTTGCATAACCAGAACCTATTTCATTAAATAACTGTTCTTTTGATAAATTACCGGCATCTCCTTTTCTATAATAAATATTATATGATGCTGTTTCTTTTCCTAAGCAATTTTTCAGTAAATTGTTAAAATAATCGAAGATTTCCACATAGTTTTCACTATTGAATTCTATGTCATTAAGTGTTATTGAGTATATAATACCTCCTTTTTTTCCTTTATTGTTTAAGTTATAACTTCTGAAAATATTGATTCCATAATCAGTAGTTATTGAATAATAAATAGTTCCGTTCTTATCCACTTCAACCGGTTCCTTTTTTTCCAAAGCTATTGCGTCTTCATTAGTGGCTAATTTTGATATAACTGCATGATTACCAAAATAAAAGCCTATCAGTTTTTGTTTTAAATCTTCTTTTTCCTTCTCTCCCAATATAAACGTTTTATTATATGATTGCTGCGGTATATAGTCAGGATTTTCTGGAACTTGTATTTTAATGTTGTTTTTCACAGGTCCGTCAATTATATAATTCCCATCCGGATGAATATTCCCGCTGCTGTCCATAATTCCTATAGGTAGGAAAGGACAATTTGTCCCTCCTGAAAAATAATACTCAAGTTTATATCTATAAAAGTATGTCGGTAGATTTAATTTAAGTTTTATTGTAGAGCTCGATTCTCCTTTTTTAATTGTTCCATTATATGTTATCATTCCGTCAGGGGATACTGAATGCCCGGTTTCTATAGGTTTCATAATAGTTAATTTTACAGTAAAGTTATAGTCTTCATCTGCAACCATTCCTTCAGGTAAAATTATTGTACCGGATATAGAATCATGTTCTTTATCATTAACCTTTACTTTGTATTTAAGACCATCTTTTGTTATTGATAAACCTTTAGTTACATCCTTTCCTTGATTTATATAGACTTGTTGGCTGTCATTTAACAAAGTATCAATATCTACACTTATCTTGTTTTTACTGTATTGTTTGCCATCAAGAATAATAGCAAAGGGTGTAACGGTTCCAGGCTCCACTTTGATTATCCTTTTAGTTACCATTGACGGAGACTCTGAGCTTACAGATATTTTTACAAAAGTACGCTCAATAATATCTGTTGCATCAATTTCTCCTGAAATGACAGTATAGCCCTTTGCATCCATTTCAGAAACTATTTTACTGTCACAAAATGTATCTGCCTTAGGATAATGTGCATGCCTCCATGCATGATCCAATTGTATTTGTTCGTCTGATAAAAGGAAATAGTCATATGAAAACGGTAAGCTGGCATCTTCGTAAGCCAATCCTCTATTCCAGGTGGTATCCAAATGATAATATTTACCATTTAACTTTACTAAATTCCAAGCATGACTATTGTTTGAATAACCCATTATTTCGTATTCATCGATATCCCCTCTGCCATCTACCTGAGCATATCCTATAATGTATACACTTTCAATTCCTGCTTTTTCAAGAAGCAATCCGGTACAATGTGCGAAAGTATCACAAACCCCTTTTTTATATAAAAAAGCATCCCACAGCCCTCTATTCGAAAAATCGTATGTTACATTATCAACCATATACTGATTAATAGCATATATTTTTTCATAATCCGTCATTCCTGGCTTTATAATCTCAGATATTATTTTATCAGATATTTCATGAACTTTTTTCCTAAGTTTGTCGTTTTCTTCTTTTGACAGCCCCCAGGAATAATTATCTAAATCTTTTATAAATGAAGTAGGTTCAACATCAACGGGGCTGTCTTTCTTAAGCTGGCCATTTTCATAGTAAACGTCCTTTCTTCTAAGAATCATTGCATTACTATAAGTTTTAAAATAATAATTTTCCAAATACTTAAAAGCCTCCGCTGATACTTTTACAACTCCGTTTTCGTACCGCGTATCAACAGGAAGTGTTATTTCTTTTCCATTTACTCTTGCAGTATTTTTGTATAAATCAAATTCAAAAACTGTGTCGTCAATTTCAAGAACGGCTTTATCACCGTTCTCATAATAATCCCCCTCGAATATGCCAGCTAATTGACGTATAGGTACAATCAAATGACCGGAATATAAAGAAGGAATTGATGAGTAATCTATCTTATTTGTTTCATACAGTCCTTTATCATCAACGATATACGATGAATGCTCTGTAGAAATTACCAACTTGCTTGGTTTGTACTTTTCTACAGATTTAGTTATGTACACATTTCTACTTTTAGCATCCCAATCTACCTGTGCTCCCAAAGCTTCACTTACAAACCTTAAAGGAACAAAGGTTCTGCCGTCTTTTATAAACGTCCGAGTGTCCATCGTTTCACTTTTGCCGTTTATATAATATTTGTCTTGATCTATTGTCAGTTGAACAACTATACCATCCCGCATTATTTTTACTGTTCTGTTTTCGCCATCCCATTCAACCTTGGCATTTAATGCTTCGCTGATAAATCTTATAGGAACCTGAGTCCTGCCGTTAAAATCGATATAAGGCTCTGCGTCGGGAAAACTAACAATTTTTTCATTGATATACACTTTCACATTATCATCAGATGCATATAAATTACCGGCAAAAGCAGATACCAGTATTACAAGTAAAATTAAATTAAAAAATATTTTTCTCATAAAAATACCTCCTGTGTTGATAATTACTTGTAGTAAGTAGTTATATAACATCTATAATATTACCAATTATGGCATATGATTAGATTTATGTCAAATTACCATATGCGGGCTGACCCCCTAAAATTGGAGAATATCCACTTGATTCTTTCTCAGTAATAGTGAAGCTATAATTTTCTACCTAATGGTAAATAATACCATCCAATAGTTTTAAGACGATTGCCTATCCAACCTCCTCCAATTTTAGCTGCCTTCCTTATGCTGTCAAGGGCAAGGGCTAAAGCCTGCTTCGCACCCTTGACACCAATTGCGGAAGCCTGCTTATTTGTAGCTGAGGTTGGCTAGTAGGATTACAGTATTAGGCGATAAGAGGTTGGACTGAGTTAGCTAATTGCCCTTTTGTAAAGGCTTTGTAAAACTCATTAGGAGCCATATACTTTATACTGCTATGTCTACGCCTATTGTTGTAGTAATCAATGTATTCACTAATAGCCCCATATACTTCCATAAAGCTGTCAAATTCATGGCGGCTGTAGCATTCATCTTCTAGAATAGAGTGGAATGACTCTATATAGGCATTCATATTAGGTGTTTTTACAGGAATTCTTTCATGCTTTATATTCCATCTATCACAAGTTTCTTTAAACAGTTTAGCAATAAATTGGGGCCCATTGTCTGTTCTTATCACCGGCATTTTCATACCGGGAGTTAAGTTACGTTTTTTAAGGGCATTTATAAGTACCCTGCAGGCATCCTTTGCCGTGGCGCTTAATCCTACATGGTAACCTACTATCGATCTATCAAATACATCTATGGCTGATAGTTGGAAGAAAAATTGACTGGTTCCGGCAATGTAGCCATACTTTAAATCCATTTGCCAAAGCTGATTAGGGCCAGTTATTTTCTCTCGTTTAGCGAGCTTCTTAGGACGTTTGGGATATATTTTTCGCTGGGGACGTAAAATATCAAGTTCTTTGCAAAGCCGGTAGACTTTTTTGTGATTGATTACTAGTTTATAATCCTTTTTTAAGCAATACTTAAGTTTTTTATATCCATAGGGAAAACCATCACCGGCTATAAGCTCACAAAGGTATTCTTTGATAAGTTCATCCGGTATCTTTTCTCCCTTTTTGTTCAGTGAATAGCCTGGTATTTTACGTCCCGTCTGCTTTTTTGTTGATGTTTGTTCCCCTTTGCTTTCTTTAGTGATGTTGTAGTAATAGGTGGATGCAGCTAGACCGACAGAGTTGAGAACAGTAGTTGCGTTGTATCCCTTTTCTATCCACCTCTTAGCAATGGCAACTCTGCCGGTTACCGAGGGTTTTTACAATTCATCAAGTCCTTTAGAATTGCCAATTGTAGTTCTTTCTCGGCAAGAAGACGTTTTAATCTGTCATTTTCTGTACTTACTTCTTTAAGCTGTTTTTCCATGGCTTTGTACCGTTCTTCTTTTGCTTTGGGCAGAGGTTTTACGGAACCTCTTTGGCGTTGTTTTTTCAGCCANGTATGGATAGTAGTTGTTGCTATCTCATGCCTCCGGGCTACTAGAGCTACGTTGCCTGTCTCCTGACATTCTTTTATAATTTGTTCTTTAAATTCATCACTGTACTGATTTTTTGTCACTCTCATTACCCCCTACTTCATTCGTGCATTTTCTCCAAAGGTTCTAGGGGGCTAAATAGATACAACATAAGCCTAAGTCTCCCTTGATAAAGTGAAACATAAAAAATTGGCTGACCGGGTCCTTGGCGGGTATTGAATATGGGTATATATGTCTGGCCGA
>JGI24710J26742_10004192_pt1 | contig 11964 bp, 8 predicted proteins | sample BioPla2DNA2_FD_26742 | JGI IMG/M metagenome (IMG submission 26742) | reverse complement strand
GGTCTACAGTAACAGGGTGGTGGCTAGCCTTTTCCTGTGTTAGATTTTCACCAACTGAAACTGCCAAGCTTTGCTTGGCACACTCATAACTGTATGTGAATTGAGAATCTGTGCTGTCTGATTTGTCGATTACCTCAGATATATACATAATCTTTTCAGTATATATCAGTATGTCTTTTGTAAAATTAATCCGGCAGTAGTCATACAATCCTTCCTTTTCCGGCCTGTCAAGCTTGGAAGCCAGATAAGCACACAGGGAAGTAGCTTCTAAAATGCTGTCTTTACTTGAGCCGGTGTTAACCCTGTAGTAAGGAGTGTATTCCTCAATATATGGAGATATCCTTTCTTCATATATCTCTTCTGCTTTTATCAAATCTCCAAGTTCGAAATAAGCAAGAGCAAGGTAAATGTTGTCTAAAAGGCTTGTGTTATCGATTTTCTCTGCTTCATCGAGCATTAACAAAACAGGCTGGTCTAAAACCGCAAGTCCGTACAGGGCTTTAATTCTGGTAGCATTGTCATCGGTCATCTTTTCAAAATAGCTTATTAGCTTCTGTGTATTCACCATGTCTTTTACCAACACAGAAAGTTTAGCGGAAATATCAATGTCACTTTCCGAATATGGCAACAGCGACAATCCTCCGTCAGTTTTTTGATACTCCGAAAGATCCGGCTTGTCAAGAACATTTACAAATGTATTGTCCTTGAAATACTCATTTAAAAGCTTTGAAGCCAAATATTTAGAAGTAAACTGGTCTATCCTGTTTCCGGAGCTGTAATACAAACTCATAAGCTCTGATAAATACATTCCTTTGCTTCTGTCCTGAATTATAATCCTTGTATTTCCGGATTCTCCGCCTTTTATGTTCATACCGGGAACAACATCAAAGAAATCCGCTCTTTCAATCTGATAGTATGAATCTACCACGTTTATCGAATGCTGTACGGCATCCGAAAGACCAGTTTCGGTATAAGCCCGAATTATCAAATCATAGTACCCACCTTCAAGAGTCCATAGCGGAATATTAACCCTGTCAAAGGCTTTTCCTTTAACGGTAACCTTCTTTTCAGGATTTTGCTTGTCATACACTTCAAAGTATACGACATCCTCTTCTTTCAATCCCGTTCCATAAGCATTTACTGCCATTACAGGCCGGTCGCCTTCCATATAGGATGTATTGAAGCTGTAATTGATGAAGAACGGCAGGGTTACTATCATATTAACCTTATCACTTCCGGCATAAAACTCTTTTGATATTGCAGACATGGTTATACGCCATGAAGTAACGTTATCAGGCAGTTTGAAAGACATCTCTCCTTTTCCGCTGCTATCGGTTTCGATAGTTGCAAATTGTGCCGTATCCTTAAAATCCGATCTAATATTTGGATCAGAGCCCCCTCCATTTGACGGTACCGGTTCTCCATCATCTGCTTTCTCAGTTACCCCTCGGTAAATATTTTCCTCAATATCATGGGACACCGCTTCAAAATATACTCCCGAAGAAACATTATCAAACAATCTTTCAAGCACATTAACGTACTGCTCATCCAGACTGAAAAAGGCTTCATCAACTATACTTGCATTTACACAAGCCTTCACAGGATTTCCGTCAATATCCGTGACATAAACTTTTAAAGTAACCTTTTCACCCGGCTTGTAAGAACTTTTATCGGTTTCGGCTTTAATAACAAGATTTTTTTCACTCATATCATATTTAATATTTTTACTGCCTGACACATAGCCTTTACCGCTAAAATATACTGCCGTAGCTTGAACATTGGGCATGTATTCGTCTTTAAACTCAAAGGTATAGCTTGACTTGTCCGAAGTATCATAGCTTCTGATTCCGTTTTGCGACAGTATGTAAATATAGTCACCGTCGGGAAGATTCTCATTTGAGAAGGTAAAATCAAGTTTGACATCTTCACCTATTCTGTAGCTGCCTTTATCACTATTAAGAGTAAATCTGCCGTTTTGAGAACCACTATATTCAACCTTCTCTCCTATATATATTTCAAACTTCATACTCCTTCCCGAATTGTCAATACATGATAATACTGCGGTATAGTAAGTATCTTTAATCTTCGGTGCATTAAAGGTATAAGAAGCTTCTCCGTTGGAGGATGTTGTCATTGAAATGCTATCAATCGGTGTAGTCTCAACCCAGTATCTATATGTCTTTCGGGTAACCTTGTTTATATAGTCATAGTAAGTACCCGACTCTTCTTTAAGCCAAGTATTCTTATATATTGTCCCAACAATCCTCTTGGAATTTACGGGATCCCCCAAATAATCGTTGATATTCTGTGCCGTTCCGTTGTTCAGGCGGTCAAGGACAATTTCATGAACCTTGGCGTTTATAGTTCCTTTTCCATTATTTATTTCTCCCTTTAGGCTTACATCTATATCGTTTATAAATAGCCTCACCCAATTATAAGCAGTTATTTCTCCCGATTCCGGAAGAAGTGCTCTGGCATCAATGCCCACTGAGGTTATTCCCTGAAGACTGGCATTGGTAACCTCAGGTATATACTCTATATCCAAATTCCCAGTGGTATCCGTAACGGCATTTTCGGTGATGGAACTGCCGGTAAGAGTACCTGTACCAATGGTATAATTAACGTTCAGATTTGATACTCCGGTTCCTTCGAAAAATGCCGCATTGAGTTTGAAATTAACCTTATCCCCGATAAATACTGCCTGTTTATCCTTTTCAATCTGCATTTTATATGAAGGCTTCACATAATCCTCTACCCGGATAACACTGCTGGAAATAACGGTATTGCCTTTTTTGAGCAATAGGGTGTAATAATTTTTCGGTAAATTCGGAAGCTCTACCTGCCCCTCAAAGAAGTTGTCCTTCACACTTATGTTTTCTTTAACAAGAGGAATACCGCTGGACTGGTAGTACCACGACTGATAAATTTCCAACGTCAGATAATCAATTTCTTCATCCTCATACCTGTTTTTAATAAATCCCCAAACATTAATGGTATCATCGGGTTTGTACATGTCCCTGTCGGTAAAGAAATATCTCCAATATTTGTTATTACTGCTATTATAATTATAGTAATAGTAGCTTCCATAATAGTAATCATAGTAATAAACGTAGGATGTAGCATCTAAAAGAGACTTTCTGCCATCAGCAGTCTTTACGGACATGAGTTGGGTCTTCCAACTGTAAGTCTCATTGTTATCATAATTAATTAGCTCAGTGTTAAAGGTTGAAATTCCTTTTTTATCTGTATAGAAAATATCCTTTGCATTGGAAAAGCTGATGGCGGCATCGCCCAATGGTTCTCCCGAATTCAAGTCATTTAACCATACTAGGGTTTGGGTGTCACTCTTTGTTATATATGTACCTATATTGGTAACCTGAATAAAGGTCTGTGCCCTTTTGCCCTCACAGAGGCTTTCCACAATATAATATCCCTCCGGAAGGTTTTGAGGAATCTCAATTTTTAAGCTTCCCGACATCCGTCCGCCTTCGTTCAAAATCTGCTTAAATTCCAAGACTTTTTCAAGTCCGTCAACAGGGAGGTAATTGTTGGAATAGCTTGCTTGTGCCCATTGGGGAATATTGTTCTTAATGCACACTGCTTCATAAAAAGACTCAAAATCCTTATAAGCATAAACCCCCGTATAAAGGCTTATTTCCTTATAACTTGCTCCTGAATTTCTTATGTAATAGCTGAAAGGTAACTGAGGTTTTTCCTCAGGTAAAAAATCTGTTATCTGCCGGTTATAATTAATATATATTGTGGGCTCCGTCGTTCCGGAAGTCTCCTTTCTTCTTGTTTCAAAGGAAAACATATAGTCATCTTTTATTGTTCTTTCGGTACCTTCAATCTTAATGCCTTTTTTAATTCTAACGGTATAGACGGTCTCTTCCTTCAGTCCTCTTGGGACAAACACAGCTGTTTTATCGTGTACCTCAAACCTTCCGGGAACATAGGGAGTAATTTCAAAATGATCCTCTATATTGCTGAAATTCGAGTGGCTGAAATATATTTCTATTCCTGTGTCTACCGGAACTCCCACCGATTCGTTTCCCGGCAGAGAGCCCAATATTTTAAACTCTGTCTGCGTTTGAAAAACCCATGTGGTCTCAATATCAGTACTCATTCTGAAGGTGTAGACGGTGTTCTCCAAAAGAGGTCTTGAAAGTTTAATGCTGAAAAAATTCGGGTCCAGTTCTTCAATAACTGGGTCAGGCTCACCGTCAATTGAAAAAGCGTCTTTTACCTCCTCTAAAGTAAAATCCTTTTCTGTCTCCAATAAAAATTCGCTGTCCACCGCAATACCCGTCGAATCAAAGTCAACCGGTAACAAGACGAAAGCCGTTCCTGTCATAAGCCCCCCGGGATGCAAAAAGCGATGGATTGAATGCAAAAATTATGCATACAATCAACAATAAAGATACTGCTCTTTTATACCTCATTCTAACTCCCCCCGACTACTTTTTATAACATCTCGGTTAAAAAAATTTTTCTTACATTATAATTATATAATACATTACGGTAAATTGAAAACAATATTTTCCGCTTTAAATCCGAATCCTTTTCGTCTTTTTGATATGATAGGGTTTTATTTTCCATTCTCTAAAACCAAGTTTGTTCCCAATAACGGGTCTCACTCAAATCGCTTTGGAGTTCTCCCTGCTTGTTAAAAACTTCAATATTTTTTATGCCTGCCTCGGTATCGACAACAACTATATATCCCTTATCCATGAAAACCTCTTCCTCAACTATGATTCCGTCTTCAAAGGTAATCCTGATAAAGTCAATTTGCACATCATTTACAAGGTCTGTTTTCGGATCCCATCTTTTTTTATCGAAATTGCCGTAAACTATACTTTTCCCCTGATACTTTACCACATTGGCCGAAAAACAAGGACTTATAGGCATATTCCCACAAGCTTTAGTCACTATACTAAAATCACGATTTATCAAAAACAGAAGAGAATAACTTTCGCCTTCCCCCCTATATTTTTCGGTTAATGCCAGATAGCAGCTGCCGTATTTTTTTATGTTATAAATTTTGAGTGTTCCCTCATTGATTGGATCTGCTACCATATAGAATTGATCAATAACGTCCGCAAGTTTTCTTTTGGCTTTTGCTGAAACGGTTCCTTCCCCGGATGGATTTGCGGTTAAAACAATCACAGCCGCCAAAACCGCCACAATCGAAACCATTATAACCCATAATGCCGGTTTTTTAAATTTAAGTACATTTTTTATCCTGGTCTTTACATGGCTCTCGCCAAAGGCCAGGGAATTCGCCGTTAAAATTCCTTTCCTTTTAATTGACAGTGATAGCAGTGAATTTGAATAACCGCCCTTTGCATCTTCACCCAGCCTGTACAGCACACTCTCATCGCAGGACATTTCCATGTCCCGGCTCATGAGAGTAAAGCAGCACCACATGAGGGGATTAAACCAGTGAAGGATTAGTGCAAGAAAAGCAATCGGCTTTATGAGATAATCCTTCCTGAGGATATGGACTCGCTCATGTTCCAATATGTATGGCAAGCTGGCATTTTCAATATTTGCAGGCACATAGATTCTCGGACGGAAAAAGCCGAATACAAAAGCTGTGTCGATGCCATCGGTCTCAAAGATATTGTCTTTCACAACTGTCGCAGTTCGAAGCCTTCCCCTGATTTTCAAACAGGAAAAAATGCTGTAAAACAGAAGCACAACAACACCAAAAATCCAAACAAGACTGAAAACCGTTATACATATCTGCATGGCATTCATGCCTGTTTCCGGAACAGCCGCAGACAAAGAAGCATTTACTGCATTGTCAATACCGGAACGGGCCGGGTCCGTATTCTGCGGTACAAACTCAGATATCCCGCTTCCTTGCTTTTCGTTGAGGCTTATCAGGCTCAAAAAGCTAAAAGCCGAATCAAAGGAAAAGGGGCATAAAGACGGAAAAACACCGGTGCCCAAAGAATATAGGAAAAAACCTTCGGCGTTTTTTTGAGAAGCAGACGGATAAAAATAACACCGATAGCCACATAGGATGCAGTAATACTCATTTTAACAATAGATATAAATAAATTTTGAAGCACACTCATTTAACCGCCTCCTCTATAATCCGCTTCAGTTCTTCAGCTTCCTGCTCAGAAAGCTTGCGGCCGCTCAAGAAAGCGGTCAGAAATTTCGGCAGCGAACCGTCAAAAGTTTTTTCCAATACAGCCCTGCTTTCATACTTTTGCATATCTTCACGCTTTACCAATGAAGTAACGGTTGCATCCCTGTTTTGCAGGACACCGCGTTCACAGAGCTTTTTTAATACAGTGTAGGTGGTTGATTTTTTCCATCCTAGCTTACCCGCACATAGCTTTACAAGCTCAGTGGAATTGACAGGCTCGTTGTCCCAGATAATGCTGACAAACTTGTATTCCGCATCAAACAGCTTGTATTTCTCCATATAATCGTCTCCTCAGGTTTATTTCAATAGACCTGATTGAAGTCTATCGCACTAGACCTGATATGTCAATAGTAAAACTTAAACCGGGTTATATTTTTCTTAACAATCAAATAGAATAAAACTAGGAAGCAAGCTTGTTATTTATGGGAGCAACTTATGAGTCCATACCTTGTGGCAATGATAATTGTTGTACCGGTAATGCTAATTATTACTATGAGGCAAAGCAAAGTGATCAATTTGAGATCCCTCATACTTCCTGCAACCTGTATGGTCTTTATCCTTTTGCTTATCATGTTCTCTGACACCGCGGTAAAGTCGGCATCCAACGGAATTCAGCTGTGGCTTGGCGTTGTATTCCCTTCCCTGTTTCCGTTTTTTGTTGTGTCGGAAATCCTTAACAAGACAAGATTCATAAACGCCCTAGGAGTGCTTTTGGAGCCCGTCATGCGTCCCTTGTTTAACGTNCCCGGATGTGCCTCCTTTGCCCTTGCAATGGGAATTACCAGCGGGTATCCCGTGGGAGCAAAAATCACCGCCGGTATGAGAGAGGAAAACCTCCTTACTAAAACCGAGTCGGAAAGGCTTTTATCCTTCACCAACAATTCCGGACCGTTGTTTATTGTCGGTGCTGTTGCGGTAGGTATGTTTAAAATGCCGGAGCTGGGACTTTTACTTCTCACATGTCACATCCTGGCAAGCATCACCGTGGGGATTATTTTCAGGTTCTATGGCAGGAGTAATGAAAGTACATACCCTATAAGCAACGACAAAATATGGGCAAGATTTAAAAAAGAACTGATTAAAAACAGCAAACAAAATATAAACCTCGGAATAATACTGGGGGATGCTGTCAAAAACTCAATTAGTGTAATGTTGACCATCGGAGGCTTCATTATTCTGTTTTCAGTTATTATTAATGTTTTAATTGATATTGGGTTTATATCATTTTTGTCCGGCTTGATATTCGTAGTTCTTTCTCGCACAGATATACCCAAAGAAATGATTAGTGCATTGATAAGCGGCTTTTTTGAAATAACAACCGGGGCGAACATGACCTGCAATGCAGGGAATATTGCACTTGTTGACAAACTTGCCGCAGTAAGCCTTATACTTGGTTGGGCCGGTATTTCAGTGCACTCGCAGGTCTACAGCATCATAAGCAAAACCGACATTAGCATAAAACCTTATCTTTTTGGTAAAATGCTTCAGGGAATACTTGCTGCAATTTACATATCGATAGCAGCAAGGTTACCGCACACAGCCCCTCTCATAGCCAAAAGTGTATTTAATGAAAGGATAATGCAGTCAGAATTCCCATGGATAAATTCGTTTCTTTATTCGGTACAAAATATATTACTTTCCCTCATCCTTCTTATTGTTTTTATCGTCACATCACTTATTTTCAGCTTTGTTAAGGGGTTTGTATGTTCAAGGAAATTCTAAATCACCTTGCAATTACTTAAGTTCTTTGCGGTTCTCCTTTATTACCTGTAATGTCTCTTCAAGGATTTCTTCAACCTTGTTTAAAATGCCGTCGGCATATTCCCTTGTGCCAAGCCTTATCTCTCTGGCATTTTTCTGTGCATTTGAAATAATCTCATTTGACTGCTCATATGCCTTTTTAGTAATCTCATGTTCATCCACAAGGGCTGAAATCTGATTTTCAGCATCCTTTATTATATTATTGGCTTCCTTTTGTGCCTCAAGGAGAATCCTCTGTCTCTCCTCCTTTACCCACTTTGCCTGTTTGATGTCATCAGGCAGTTTCAATCTAATTTCTTTAATAATTTCAAGTATTTCTTCCTTGTCTACCATACACTTGCCTGAAAACGGTACACTTACGCTTTTCTCAACAAGATCTTCAAGTGTTTCCAGAATCGAAAGCATTTCCATAATAATCTCCTCCCAGTCTTATTGACTTTTATCAACAAGGACTCGCCAATAAATTTGGCATACTTTTATCTTGCTACTTTCTCGTTCATCAATACTATAAATATTTTATCAATTTATTCGTGTCTTCGCAAAATTAAATACTAAAAGCCTTTGAATTTGTATGCTTAATGCTATTTACTTTCTGTATTAATAATTTACTAGGTGAACCTCTTTATTACTCTCTCCTTTATACAATCCGGAACTAAACCATCAATTTTTCCTTTATGTTCTGCCAATTCCCTTACGGAACTAGAACTTAAAAACGAGTAATTTATGTTGGTCATCATAAATAATGTCTCAATACCGGAATCAAGATTTTTGTTCAGCAATGCCATTTGAAGCTCATATTCAAAATCCGACACCGCTCTCAAACCCTTAATAATAACCTTGGCACGCTTTTTTTTCATATAATCTATTAACAGTCCGGAAAAGCTTTCAACTTCAACATTATGTAGGTTCTTTACGCTGCACTTTATAAGATCCACTCTTTCCTCCAGTGAAAACACCGGTTTCTTATTTCTGTTTACTAAAACGGCAACAATAAGCTTGTCACACAATTTAGAAGCTCTCTCAATTATGTCCATGTGCCCGTTTGTTATAGGATCAAAACTTCCTGGATATACATATACGCTCACATTCATACCTTCTCACTTTATAAATTTATCATATCGCCCATACCTGTAAAAAAGGATATAGCCGTCATGCCATATTTCTGGCATCGATATCTTTTAAATCCGCCTATTTCTTCCGGAATCTCATCGTCAAAGTCATGCTCTGCAATAATAATCCCTTCAGGCTTAATTATAGCATTTTTTTCTATACATTTTAATGTTTCAACAACAAGATTTTTTTTATATGGCGGATCAAGAAATATTATATCAAATTTTTTGTTATTTTTAGATATCTTATTCAAAGTAATAAAAATATCACCTGTAATCACAGAGGCCTTATCTATTAACTTTGTACTCACAAGATTTTCCCTTATTATACGGGAACACTCATTGCTTTTATCTACAAATACAGCAAATTCAGCCCCTCTACTCAAAGCCTCTATGCCGATGCTGCCCGTTCCTGCATAAACATCCAGCACCCTAGCTTTCGGAATCAAGCCGGAAATAATATTGAACAAAGACTCTTTAACCCTGTCAGCTGTAGGTCTTGTTGTAATTCCTTTTATTGTTTTAAGCTTGTGTCCCTTTGCAGTTCCGGAAATTACTCTTAAAATAACGTATTCCTCCAACTAAATACAATATTATATATATTGATATTTTATATCATCATATATAATTGTCAACCATAATCCGACTTTTAATTCCTATTAATTAAGACTTATATCTTTGAGTTTTCCTTTAAACTTTTCGACAATTTTTCCCTTTAACTTAATATTTTCTTCTTCACGCAACAACTTGTCTCTTCGCAAAACCTCTGTTGCGGCTTCCTGTGCCTTTTTTAAAATATCCATATCCCTATATAAATTTGCAATTTTAAGCTCCGGGAGGCCATGCTGCCTTGTCCCAAAGAACTCTCCGGGTCCTCGGATCTCTAAATCTTTTTCAGAAATAACAAAACCATCGGTGGAATTCTCCATTACCTTCATCCTCTCCCGGGCAATCTTACTCTTACTTTCATTATACAAGATACAGTAAGATTGGTACCCGCCTCTTCCGACACGTCCTCTCAGTTGGTGAAGCTGGGCAAGACCAAATCTTTCAGCATTTTCAACCACCATTACCGTAGCATTAGGAACATTTATCCCCACCTCAATTACTGTGGTAGATACCAGAATATCAATTTCTCCGTCGGCAAAACGTTGCATAACATTGTCTTTGTCTAAAGATGACATTTTCCCATGAACAAGCCCCACTCTAAGGTCTTTAAAATCTTCTTTAGCTATTTTCTCTGCCAGTTCCAGTGCAGATTTTGCTTCTATTGCATCGGATTCCTCTACCAAAGGACACACTATATAGACCTGATGCCTCTCCAATATATTTTTTCTTATAAACCTGTTTATTCTATCTCTCATGCTGTTGTTTACGACATAAGTCTTTATAGGCTTTCTTCCGGAAGGAAGCTCATCAATTATAGATATATCCAAATCTCCGTACAATATAAGAGCCAGTGTCCTAGGAATCGGAGTAGCAGTCATTACAACCACATCGGGATTCTCTCCTTTTCCTGAAAGCACCGCTCTTTGTCTTACTCCGAAGCGGTGTTGTTCGTCGGTTATTACCAGTCCCAAACGGTAAAACTTTACATTGTCTTCCAAAAGTGCATGGGTACCAATTACAATATCAACCTCTCCTGCTTCTACTCTTGAAAGCACCTCTTTCTTTTGCTTGGCTGTCTGACTGCCCACCAGAAGGGAAAGGGCAACCCCGCTTTTCTCCATTAAAGAACATAAGGTTTCGTAATGCTGCTTTGCAAGAACCTCCGTCGGTACCATCATAATTCCCTGATATCCGCTCTTAACAGCTTTCAATAATGCCAAGGCAGCAATTATTGTTTTTCCTGAACCCACATCCCCTTGAACCAACCGGTTCATAACCCGAGTACTTTCCATATCTTCCTCAATTTCTTTCCAAACCCTTTTTTGAGCATTGGTAAGTTCAAATCCTATATTGGCTAAAAAATGGGTCAACTCTTTGTCATGGGTTCCAAAGCAAATTCCCTCTTTCCCATCCCCTAACGCGGTTTTAATGCTAAGAAGTCCCAATTGAAGGATAAACAATTCTTCAAACACAAGCCTATACCGGGCATTGTTTAAATCTTCTTCACTTCTTGGAAAATGAATATTAGAAAATGCATAGTTTATTTCACACAAACAATATTCTTTTCTTATCCCATCAGGAATTGATTCCTCAAGCTTTCCTACAACAAGTTCCAATGCGTTTTCCATTACCGTCCTTATAGTGTTCTGAGATAAACCGGCCGTCGACGAATAAACTGGCAAAATCCTCATTGTATTTTTATACTCCCCGCTGCCAACCTTTTCGTAAACCGGATTACTGACCTCAAAATATTTAAATTTTCCGATTACTTTGCCGAAAAAAATATAGTGTTCTCCTACATTAAATACTTTTTTAACAAAAGATTGATTGAACCAAGTGATCATTACGGTACCGGTATCATCCTTAACATACATCTGATATATGCTAAGCCCTCTTCTTATACGTCTTTCCGCTACTTTTGATATAACAATGCCCTCAAAAGTACATTCCTCACCATTTTCCATCTGGGATATTTTTTTTAGCTTGCTTCGGTCTTCGTATCCCCTTGGAAAAAAGGTTATAAGATCGTAAACAGAAAATACCCCAAGTCTGTGAAAGAGCTTGGATCTTTTCTCTGCCACACCTTTAATGCACTGTATTGACTTTTTCAGTATGTCATCTATACCACTGTTCATAAGTTTTTACAGTCCTTTTCGTCTTTCTCTTCTTGTTTTGTGCATTTTTAACCTTCATAATTATATCATAGAAGAGCTTTTAAAGGGTGCATTAAATGAATGTGGTTTGTGTCAAGTAAAAGTTGGCAATGATCTCTTCATCCTGTTATTTTATTGGTTTACTTGCTTTGAAGGTCAATGTGAAATCCTC
>JGI24710J26742_10004188_pt1 | contig 11973 bp, 10 predicted proteins | sample BioPla2DNA2_FD_26742 | JGI IMG/M metagenome (IMG submission 26742) | reverse complement strand
AGATGAGGGCACATTCACAGCTGAAACCAGGAGGGGTAACATGCAAGCAAAGAGCCAAGGCAGATTGAAGAAGGTATTCCCCGGCGCCAACACGCCTCGAGGCTTTGTCTCGTTTTACAGTTACTTGATGGAGCCTTGCACTAATATGGTCTTTATTATCAAGGGCGGACCGGGTATAGGTAAATCCACACTCATCGACCGGATAGGCAGAGTCCTCCTTAACATGGGTTACGACACTGAGTATGCCTGCTGTGCGCATGATCCTTCCTCATACGACGGGATAGTCGTCCCCGAGTTAGGGCTTGGCCTCTTTGACGGAACTCCTCCACATGTACTTGAGCCGCGCCTCCCCGGCATAGTTGAACGAATAATAAATCTGGGTGATTTTCTCCTTAGAACCAAGCTTATCCGGCATAAGCAAGAAGTCGTTCAGGCCCAGGAAGAAGTCTCAACACTTTTCAACATAGCTTTCCGCTATCTTGAGGAAGCCCGCCTTATATATGACCATTGGGAAGCATGTAATGCGAAAGCCCTTGATCCCGGACGCTTGAACTGCATTGTTGAAGAGCTTCTGTCTGAATGCCTGCACGGTACCGAAGTTTCCGTGAACCCCGGAAAACCCAGGTGTTTCTTTGCCAGCGCCATAACTGCAAATGGCCCGATTCACCATCTTGAGACCGTAGTCAGCCATGCATCACGAAGATACATACTGCAAGGTGAACCCGGTACAGGAAAGTCCGCCATAGTAAAGGAAATTGCAGATAAAGCCATATCCCACGGCTTCAACGTAGAATTGTACCACTGTCCCATTAACCCGAAAAAAGTACAGCATGCAGTAGTCCCGGGACTCGGGGTAGCCCTGATAAGCTCAGAGTGGCCGCATCTTATCGCTCCTATGGAGGATATTGATAGAGTTATAGAGGCAGGACAGATCTTATCTACGAAGATCGCAGGGAAGTACAGGTTTTTTGTCTCTGATGCAAAGCAGCGCTTTCAAGACGTATTGGAAAAGGCAGTCAGGTGCTTCCACCGGGCAAAACAAGAGTACGACAAGGTCCAGGCTATTTACTCAGAAAGCATGGATTTTTCGCAGGTTGAACGCTTAGTCGATGGCATCCTCGGGGAAATCCTTGAACTTGCAGAAGAGATAAAGGAAGCTACCCCGTGAAATCAGAAATAGGAAGGCGGGGAGACGCGATTATCGTCGTCTCATGGCTGTATATCACCATACCAGGCCTTGCACCTTTGGGTTTCTTGACATGCTTTCTAAGTGTGTAATCTACAGCGACACCCGAATCAGTCCTGCCTTTACTGTAATAAGCGGCAATCCCTGCAGCAGTAACCAGCACTTCCTCGGGAACCTCACCTTTCCTGCGGCCTGTCCTTACAAGGACATGAGCACCGGGAATCCCTCGGGCGTGCATCCAGATATCGTCAGGGCCTGCCAGCTTCATGGTGACAAAATCGTTTTCTTTATTGTTCCTTCCGACAACCACGGTATAGCCATGGACTGCATAAGATAGGAGCCGAGGTTCGTCTTTTGCCTCTTTCTTCTTCTTTCGTCCCCGCTCTTTAGCTGCCTTAAGATAGCCTTCCTCTACAAGCTCTGTTCGGATTGCATCTAAGTCTTTTTCAGTGTCTGCATGCAGGATAGTTGTATATACCTGCTCTAAGTATGCGAGTTCAGACCGGGTCTCTTCCTTCCGGCGAACCACGGTTTCCAATACCCGCTTGGCCTTGGCGTATCTTTTGAAATAACGCTGGGCGTTTTCAGATGCAGATAGCATCGGATCAAGGGAAACCCTGATCTCTTCGCCGCCAGGATCATAGTAATCCGTCAAAACTGCAAAGTCTGTCCCTGCATCTATACTTGGGAGATTTGCGAGTATCAGCTCACCCAGCTTCCTGCAGTCCAGATCCCTGGTGGCCTTGGATATTTCGCTGTCCTCGGCCTCAAGTTTCCGGTTGCACTTTTCAAGATTAGCTTCCACTACAGCGAGGAGTTCTTCCTTAAGGCGGGAAAATTTTTCTTCCCCTAGCTTAATAGAGTACATAGAGTCCAGTGATTTGCTGGGACATGGGAGAAATGTCTCATCACGAATTGAATCAGCAAGAGACATCAAACCATCTATCAGCCTTCTCCGATCCTCAGCATCAAGATCCCGGCATGGTTTACCGGGCTCAATGCCTGCTTCACGAAGAACGCGGTCTGCTGACCCGAGCCCGAAGCCTGCCAGTGAAGATACAAGAACTCTTCCAAGGGACATAGAAGGCGTGTTCTCTTGAGCCTTGCCGAGTACATCATCAAGGTCTTCCTCAGAACATAAAAGAATGTTTAACTTGTCTTGAGCAGGCGGATTCACGTATTGGATCCCCGGGCCCATCTGACGGACCCGGCTCAGATCAGCGCCGATATGTTTGATGCTATCCAGAATCATATTAGTATCTCCATCAATAAGCGCTATATTGCTGTGCCTTCCCATTACCTCTATTACCAGAGTTTTCGGCACATCTTCCGAAGATCGCATGAATGTAATCTTAAGCACCCTGTCAAGGCCAAGTTGTTCGATCCCCCTAACCCTGGAACCTATAAGGTACTTCCTTAACAGCATGCAAAATGCAGGAGGAACCGGGGGGTTTTCCCGCACAGTCTCGGTTATGTGAACTCTGGCTGCTGTCGGCTGAGCCGACGCAATGATTGTGATACTCCGGCCGGGCTGCCGCATAGTCATGACAAGTTCAAGTCTAGACGGCTGATAGATCTTATCTACCCTGGCTCCTATCAAGGTCCTTCTAAACTCCGATGCTATCGCAGCCATAATGAGGCCATCAAATCTCAATACGATCCTCTCCTATCACAAGACAGTATATGGTGATTAGGTGCATCAGTCAAATTGGCATTATCCTTGGGACAAGTGAATATCAATGATTACTGACAGGTCAAATAGAAGGGAGTCTAAGCCTTTGCAGATCCCTTGTCAACATCCATGGCATTCGCTGAGTCCCTCCGAAGTATCTTCCATCCTAAAAACAAGCACGATTTCAGGGCTTTCCAAGAGAGAAGCGGAGCGCCGCTTAGGTTGCACCGGGAAAAATGTGCTCCGGGAGACGCGAAGGGTTTCATCTTTTCAGATCCTCATAAACCAATTCAAAGACTTTATGGTCGCCGTCCTCTGCGCGGCAGCAGTGTCATCTCTTGTCCTTGGAGAAGTCGGAGATTCGGTCACGATAATCGCTATAGTAATCCTCAACGCCTTTTTAGGATTCATACAGGAATACCGGGCAGAACGATCCCTGGAAGCCCTCAAACAGCTTGCAGCTCCTTCTGCAAAGGTCATAAGAGACGGAGTCCCTCTTGAAGTTAAGGCGTGCGACATTGTCCCAGGTGACATCCTGATTATTGACGTTGGGACAAGAATAGCTGCAGATGCCAGGCTCATTGAGACTCTGCGGCTGGAAGCAGAGGAATCGATTCTAACCGGCGAGTCTCTTCCTGTATCGAAAGAGGCGCAAGACGTTCTCCCTAAGGCCGTCGGCTTAGGGGACAGACGCAACATGGTTTTCATGGGAACTGTGGTTACAAGGGGACATGGGAAAGGTATTGTTGTAGCTACAGGCATGTCCACGGAAATCGGGAAAATCGCACACATGGTGCAGGAAGATAAAGACGAGACCACACCGCTGCAGCACAGGCTGGAACACTTGGGACGCATTCTTGTGGCAATCAGCATAATCCTCTGTTCCATTATGACAATAGCAGGTTATTTGCGAGGTGGAGACCTGATTGAGATGATAATGTCCGGTGTCAGCCTGGCAGTAGCTGCGATTCCTGAAGGCCTACCTGCTGTAGTCACGATTGCCCTGGCTTTGGGAGTGCAGAGGATGAGCAGACGTTCTGCCATAGTCAGAAGGCTCCCGGCAGTTGAAACCCTTGGCTGTGTTACGGTGATCTGCGCTGACAAAACCGGCACTCTGACGAGAAATGAAATGACTGTGAAAGAACTCTTCGTCGGAGGCAGCAGGATAGAAGTAACAGGGATAGGATACAGGCCTTACGGCGAATTCGTCATGTCCGGACGGAGAATTACCCCGGAAGACAACACCGACCTTATGCTGGCTCTTAAAATCGGGCTCTTGTGCAATAATGCCATCCTGACCCGGGACAAAAAGGGAACGGAAAGACACGCGGAGAGGTGGGGGATCCTGGGCGATCCTACGGAAGGCGCTCTCGTTGTGGCAGCAGTCAAGGCAGGCCTTGCACCGCATACGCCGGGCTCATCTACTCCACCGGTACACGAGATCCCGTTTGATTCCGAAAGGAAAAGGATGACTGTGATTTACAAGGAACAGAAAGGCTTCTTTGCATACACAAAAGGTGCTCCGGAAATCGTTATAAACCTCTGTTCCGGCATACTCAAGTCAGGAAAAGTAGAAAAATTTACTTCTCGCGAAAGAAAGAAAATCCTCAGCGAAAACTCGCATATGGCATCGCGGGGCCTTCGAGTCCTGGCCTTGGCATATCGGCGCATGTCAGTGCTTCCTGAAACAGATCCGGACAGTGTCGAAGGGGACCTCACCTTTGTAGGTCTTGTCGGAATGGAAGACCCGCCTCGGGAAGAAGTGAAAAAGTCCGTCGCCTTGGCTAGGAAAGCAGGTATCCGCACAATAATGATTACCGGTGACCATCTGGGCACTGCAGTCTCAGTGGCCAAGGCTTTAGGCCTTTTCGAAAGCGACGACCGTGCCGTAACCGGCAGCGAATTAGATAATATGAGCGACCCCGGGCTCTGTGAATGTGTAGAGCATTCTGCCGTATTCGCGAGGGTAAACCCTGAACACAAGCTAAGGATAGTCAAAGCATTGAAGGCCCGGGGGCACATTGTAGCAATGACAGGTGACGGAGTAAATGACGCGCCTGCCATACGGGAAGCGGACATCGGGATTGCAATGGGGCTTTCCGGAACCGACGTAACGAGAGAAGCTTCTTCAATGGTGCTGGCAGACGACAATTATTCTACAATTGTAGCTGCAATAGAAGAAGGAAGAGCGATATATGATAATATCCGGAAATTCATTCGGTATCTTTTGGCTTGCAACGCAGGAGAAGTCCTGACAATGCTGATAGCCGTTGTTNTAGGCCTTCCATTACCTCTTTTGCCTATCCAGATCCTGTGGATGAACCTTGTAACAGACGGGCTCCCTGCAATTGCCCTTGGCATAGATCCCCCTGACCCTGAAGGAATGTCCAGAAAGCCGCGTCATCCTCGAGAAGGCGTCTTCTCCGAAAGGTTAGGGCTGAAAATCCTATCTCAAGGCATTATCATCGGAATCTGCACTACAGCAGCATTTATAATATCTCTTGTTCTCCACGGTGAGCTCGTAAAAGCAAGGACAGCGGCATTCACGTGCCTTGTTATGGCGCAGCTCATTTACGTGTTTCACTGCAGGTCAGAGTATCGCCGCCTGTCAGAGACAGACATTTTGACAAACCCGTATCTAATAGGAGCTGTGATCGTCTCCGGAGCAATGCAGCTTGCAGCGGTTTATCTCCCGGTGGCTCAAGGAGTGTTCCGAACTGTAGCATTAGACGGCCTGGACTGGATCATCGTATTTGTACTCTCAGGATGGTCCAGCGTATTTACAGTTATTGTGCAAAAAATAAGAGGCCTGGTCCTCAGGCGAACTAGCATTATACGGGCTTAAGCCTTTTTCGATCCCGTAATGTCCACTCGACCCAGATCGAAGGAGCCACAAATATCGACGAATACGTCCCTGCCACAAGGCCTATGATAATGGCAAGGCTGAAATCTCTTATGCTTACACCGCCGAATAAATACAATGCAGCCACTGCCAGGAGCGTGGTAAGAACCGTATATATTGATCTTCTCATCGTCTGGAGTATGCTGATGTTTGCTATCTCGGGAACAGTATCCTTTTTCCTGAGCCTTAGATTCTCTCGTATTTTGTCGTAAATCACGATGGTGTCATTGATAGAGTATCCGATGATNGTGAGGACAGCAGCGATAAATGGGCTGTTTACCTGCCTTCCTAGAATTGCGAATATCCCNAGAACNACTATGGTATCGTGGATCAAGGCGAGTACAGCAGCAACACCGAACTTAAACTCGAATCTGAATGAGATGTACGCGACAATGCCCACGCATGAAAGGATTATGGCAACCAATGCCTTATTAAGGAGTTCTTTTCCGATGACTGCTTCTACCATCTGTGATTCAACAACGCTAANAGAGCCAAAACGCTGAGACAGCACGTCAACTACCTTGCTAACTTGCTCAACGCTTAAAGGCTTTCCTCCAACCTGCGCTCTGATCTGCACATCAGATGTACCACGAATAGGTTGTATAACAGCCTTTGACAGGTCCATTTCGGCTAAGTCTCCTGTTGTTAAGGCACTTCTGACTTCTTGAGCTGAGACTGCTCTATCAAATCTAAGCCTGACGAGAGACCCGCCTGTAAAGTCCACTCCCAGGTTCAGGCCAACCACTCCTAAGACAATAAGTCCTAGGATCACGAGGATGGCCGAGATGGCAAGGTATACTCGTCTCTTGCCGATGATATCCAATGGGACGACCCCCTTAAACTCCGAAGTGCTTTCCCCATTTTTCAGGGTTTCTGTCTACTACAGCAACGAGGATCAGCTTTGTAACAACGATAGCTGTAAACATGCTTGCGACAATTCCCAATCCAAGCGTTACTGCAAACCCTCTTACAGCGCCTGAACCGAAGAAGTATAAAGCACCTGCAGTAATCAGGGTCGTCACATTTGAATCGAGAATACACCCAAAGGCCCGGGAGAATCCGCTCTCAATAGCAGCGCGCACACGTTTACCGCTCTTGAGCTCTTCCTTTATTCTCTCAAAAATGATGATGTTGGAGTCAACAGCCATGCCCAGCGAAAGAATAAGACCTGCTATTCCAGGCAAAGTCAGTACCGCCTTAAGGCCTGCCAGTGAAGCCATGACAATCAGCGAGTATATCACAAGGGCGATATCTGCAATAAACCCGGGAAATCTATACACAATCAGCATAAACAGAACCACAAGCCCGGCTCCAATGCCGGCAGCAAGTTTACTTTTGTCTATAGACTCCTGGCCAAGGGTGGGTTCTAAGACTTCAGCGTGAAGGACTTCCAAAGGCACAGGGAAGGGCCCCTGCCCTCAGCATCATAGATAAATCCCTTGCTCTCTCTATACTTCCCAGCCCTAAAATGGCCTTTGTCTTTGATCACAGTCTCCACTACCGGAGCTGATAGGAGTTGGTCATCAAGGTATATGGATATCTTTCGCCCCAGGTTTTGTAAAGTGGCCTTTTCGAATTTTCTGGAGCCTTCCGGGGTAAGTTCAAAGTTTACGGAAGGACGGTTGTAATGATCATATCCGGCTACTGCACTTTTCAGATCATTGCCTGTGATGATTATGTTGCCCCGTTCATCTATGAACTCCAATTGAGCTGTACGCCCTATAATCTCTCTGGCCCTGGCCGGGTCTTTTACCCCTGCCAGTTCCACGATGATACGCCTTGGCCCTTGCCTGTAGATCACAGGCTCTTGAACACCCAACTGGTTCACTCGTCTCTCGATAACTTCCTTTGCGCGGGAAACAGCATCATCATCAACACTGATTGTCTCGGTATCTCTGGCTTCCAGGACCATCCTGGTCCCGCCACGCAAATCAAGCCCAAGATTTATAGGGAGCTTCCAGACGGCCAGGGTGCATACAACTATGATTATAACCAGGCCTACAAACCTCCAAACGATGCCTGGCCTCATACAGCGGGTTCCTCCTTCACCATCCCAAAATCGCATAACCCAATTATATGAGCTACATATACCCTTGTCAATTTGGGTATGTGCCCTTCCGCCCCAGCATGGCAACGTGAAATAAGAGGCAGCAGCCGCCTCTGCCATGGTGGAAAGTCCCTGGAATTGTGACTTGTTCCACAGGTCTTACATACACTATAGCGAGGACTGGAAGCTGACACGAGAAGTGGATGTGCCAGGATGTGACTATGCCTGGGGGGAGGGAAATGAAGGAATTCCTGGCTATCGGTGATCTAGTAATCAGAAAATCTCATGACGGAGATTTGGTCTTCAAAGTAGTGTCTCTCAATGAGGGTACCGCCTTGTTGCGAGGCATATGCGCTCGGGTAATGGCTGACGCCCCTCTGAATGACCTCGTCAAGGTAGACTCCGACTATGAAGTAATGCAAGAAGAACACTTCGAGGCATTGAAAAGGAAAATCGTCTAAAATGAAAGGGAGTGATTCCTATAGAGCGCGCGTATACAAAAGAGGAATTCCTTGAAATGCAAGAATACATTGACAGCCTGGTGGCCGAAGAAAAGGAGCAGCAAATACTCGAGGCCTCACGCCAACTGAATTACGCTGTAGCAAGGGCAAGCTGGTTCAGAAAATCTGCCCAAGAAGGAAACTCAGTCCTTTGGATCGCCTCTACTGACAATGGATATGCAACTCGTAACGTAAACGAAGAATTCGTCCGGACCTGGGGCCCTGTCATCATGTCGGCAGATCAATTATGGCTGGGGATCGATGAAAGATCAGTTATACAGCTATGGCAACCTGGAACATTCTATTGAATCCACCTACAGCGCCGAACAAAGAGGCGTCCTCAGTCACAGAGGGCGCCTCACCTGTTATAGCACTAACGTTCAATAACGAATTGCTTATCAACTCCGTATGGTATGTATAAGGCCCATCTTAAGCCTTCAAGGTTAGGATCATCGGCAAAATCGGAGATGAACTTGGGGAATATGAGAAACCCCCTCCTGGAGCTCTTAGCCGGAATCGGTCCGTCGATATCATTACCTTCTACAGGAATCGGGTAGTAATAAGTCCTTCTGATTCGTGCAGTCTCAACAGTATAATATGCTTCAAGCTGGGGATAAATTGCTACTTCCTCATCCCGCCCGTTCTCTATGAGAATATCGAATTTGATCTCAGACGGTAATTCCAGCAAAGATAAGACAGTCACTTTAAGGCCGTCGATTTCATGAGGTTCCCTGAATATTATCCCCGGCATAAAACTGTCTGAGGCCCAACCTCTGCCGCGCCTACCGTCATCAACGACTGCAAATCCTGACTCATCTGGCTTTGCAACTCGCACATACCTGACCCCGTAGCTTCCCTCCTCATCTTTAAACACGACCTTGACCAGCCAGTAGCCGGCAATTTCCGTGCTTTCACACGAAACGGCCCAAACAGGGCCCTCCCGGCTTACGCCGCGGGCCTTCATGTACTCTACCAACGATACTGCTGCCCCTTGAGCAAGCTCTATCCCTTTATCATAGTTGCCGGATTCAACTGCAAGAACATAGTCTTTAGCCAGTTCCTCGATGTGCGTATGGGTTTCAGCAAGGGCATAGCAAGAAAAACCCAAGGCTAACAGTAGGACAGAGCACACAAGAAGCCTCTTGCTCACGTACTCTCCCCCCATTTGAGCTCTGAATCCTACCTGTCTCACCTGTCTCACTCAGCTAATCCGGGGTCTTTGTCTTTGGCTGCTTCACCTTTACCCAGGACTGAACTGACTGCGCCGCGCACGGTCCTGATCCTAACGTTGTCTGCAATCTGAAGTACAAGATTATCATCTTTTACATCGACGATCTGACCGTAGATTCCGCCGATTGTAATTACTGTATTTCCCTTGCGCAAGGAATCCAGCATCTCCTTGCGTTTCTTCTGCTGGACCTGCTGGGGCCTGATGAGGAAAAAGTAGAAGATCCCAAACATCAGCGCAAGCATTACCAGNCTCGATACCATGGAACCTTGTTGTGCATCCATTCATTTCACCTCATTGTAGTAGTTTTCCGCTCTCGCCGTTATTTACCTTCCGATAGTTCCACAGCGCTTCTGAAAATCCTCCCGAAATTGAGGAAAAGTCCCATTTACGATTGCATTACGTATATCTCCCATAAATCTAATGAAAAAATACACGTTATGGTAAGAAAGAAGCCTTGCCCCAAGCATCTCCTTGGTCCTGATTAAATGCCGCAGGTATGCACGGGTATAATTGCGGCATACGATGCAATCACATGCAGGGTCAAGGGGCGTAAAATCCCTTTCATAGGGCTTGTCGCGAACGATTATCCTGCCTTCTGAGGTATAGGCAGTGCCATGCCTGGCAACGCGTGTCGGCAATACGCAGTCGAACATATCGACACCTCGGGCAACCGCTTCCACAAAATCCCATGGAGTTCCTACCCCCATCAGATATCTTGGCTTATCTTCCGGTAAATGCGCAATGGAGCTTTCCAAGGCAACAATCATCTCATCCTTCGGCTCTCCTACGGACAGGCCGCCGATTGCATAACCGGGAAAACCGATTTCAACCAGGGCTTTTGCGCTTTCCTCTCTGAGATCAGGAAACACGCCTCCCTGCACAATGCCGAACAACACCTGGTCCTCCCTGCTCTTTGCCTCCTTGCAACGGATCGCCCATTTGATGGTCCTCTCATTAGCTGCTTTTACGTATTCGTAAGTTGCAGGGTAGCGAACGCACTCATCGAACGCCATTATAATATCTGCACCNAGGGCTTCCTGGATGGCAACGGCAACCTCAGGCCCGAGGAAATGGCTTGACCCGTCAATGTGGGATGTAAACCGGACTCCATCATCAGTTACTTCCCTGAGCTTTGCAAGGCTTGCCACTTGAAATCCTCCGCTGTCAGTAAGGATGGCTCCGTCCCAATTCATAAACGCATGCAAACCGCCTGNATCACGTATAACATCATGACCTGGCCTCAGATAGAGATGATATGTATTCGCCAAAACAATACCTGCACCTATCTCGGCAAGATCTTCGGAAGACAAACCTTTCACAGTTGCTTGAGTCCCAACAGGCATGAAAACCGGGGTCTTGATGACCCCGTGGGGTGTTGTCAGGACACCTGCTCGAGCCAAGGTTTTACCGCAAGTAGCTTCAACTTTAAACTCCATATTCAGTCCACCACATCCCTTCTGTCTTCTTACAGCAAAAGCATGGCATCACCGAAGCTGAAAAAACGATATCTTTCCCTAACTGCGATCTCGTATGCAGACATAATCGTTTCATACCCGGTGAAGGCTGCAACCAGCATGAGAAGGGTAGATTTCGGAAGGTGAAAATTGGTCACTATCGCATCTACCACCTTGAATCTGTAGCCCGGATAGATGAACTTAGCGGTCAGGCCTGACGCAGCACAAAGCCTGCCGTCCTCAGTGATGGGAAGGCTTTCAAGTGTGCGTACGCTTGTCGTCCCTACCGCTACTACCCTTCCGCCGCCGGCTATAGCCTGATTGATTACATCTACTGTCTCTTCGGTTACTTCGAAGTACTCTTCATGCATAGTATGGTCTTCTACAACATCTACTTTAACAGGCCTGAAAGTGCCCAGCCCCACATGGAGCGTAAGCCAGGCAATGTCCACACCTTTATTTGAGATCTCACGGAGTAAATCAGGGGTAAAGTGCAGCCCTGCGGTGGGAGCAGCTGATGAACCCAGACTTCGGGCATACACTGTCTGGTACCTCTCATCATCTTCTAAGTCTTTCTCGATGTAAGGAGGTAAAGGCACATGCCCGATTTTGTCTACAATACTCTCAAAGTCCCCGTCTCCGGAAAACCTGATGATCCTGACGCCTGATTTGATAATATCTACAACTTCTCCGCTGAGAGACTCATCAAAGACGATCTTCGTGCCTATACGGCCTCTCCTGCCCGGCCTCACCAAGGCTTGCCATGTACAGTCTCCGCCTGAAGCAGGGGCAATAAGTAAAACTTCAACTCTTCCCCCTGTATCTTCCCTGACACCGAACAGACGAGCTTTCATAACCCTTGTATCATTNAGNACAAGGNCATCTCCTGGATTTAAGAACTCCGGCAGTTCGAAGAATTTCCTGTGCTGTATGGTTCCGTCTCGCCCTACAACCATCAGACGCGATTGATCCCTGTGTTCT
>JGI24710J26742_10004183_pt1 | contig 11981 bp, 11 predicted proteins | sample BioPla2DNA2_FD_26742 | JGI IMG/M metagenome (IMG submission 26742) | reverse complement strand
AACCGTTTAGAGTCAACCATTAAAAATCAGTCAAACATCGCAGAGAACGAGTCAGACGCACGTTCAAGAATCCGCGATACTGATTACGCAGAGGAAGCTGCAAATATGTCACAGCAGACAATTATTCAGCAGGCAGCAGCTTCAATGCTAACCCAGGCAAACAGCCGTCCACAGATTGCTCTAAGCCTGTTAGGTTAATAGAAGATACAATCTGAGCCATATCTCCTCCAAATAGGCGCAGGTATTCAGAATGAAGGCTCATTATCAAATTATGATAATGGGCTTTTTGTTTTTTTATTTAAAGGTATAAAAAAGCTGTTTTAATTGTTAAAATTTACCTAAATTACTTAGGAGATTTATATGAGTGATAAAGTTATTAAAATAGGTAATATTAGTGTTGGTAATCATCTCCCATTCGTTTTATTCGGCGGCATGAATGTATTAGAAAGCCGTGATCTTGCGTTGGAGCTCTGCGAACACTATGTAAAAGTTACCGAAAAACTCCACATTCCATACGTATTCAAGGCAAGTTTTGATAAAGCAAATCGCTCATCTATTTATTCTTATCGCGGTCCAGGTCTTGAAGAGGGCATGAAGATTTTTGAAGAAATCAAATCTACCTTCAATGTACCTATTATTACTGACGTTCATGAAGTAGCTCAGGCAGAAGTTGTTGCAAAGTATGCTGATGTATTACAGATCCCTGCATTCCTTGCCCGTCAGACCGATCTTGTAAGTGCGATTGCCAAAACCGGTAAAGTAGTAAATATTAAAAAGCCTCAGTTCTTATCTCCATCTCAGATGATTAATGTAACAAAGAAGTTTGAAGAATGCGGTAATGAAAATCTGTTACTGTGCGATAGAGGCACAAACTTTGGTTATGACAATCTTGTAGTAGACATGTTAGGCTATGGCGTAATGAAACAGGTATGTGGTGATTATCCAATTATCTTTGACGTTACTCATTCACTGCAGTGCCGTGACAGCTCAGGTGCAGCATCAGGCGGTAGAAGAGCACAGGTTGCTGATTTAGCTCGTGCAGGTATGGCTGTAGGTATCGGAGGTCTGTTCCTTGAGGCTCATCCAAATCCAGATGCTGCAAAGTGTGATGGCCCTTCAGCACTACCTTTAGATAAGCTTGAGCCATTCTTAGCTCAGTGCAAGGCAATTGATGATTTAGTTAAGTCATTTGCACCACTTGATACTTCAAAATAATAAGTATTAAAAAAGAGAAGGCCTGATCAGAATTATAATGTATTTTGAGATGGCCTTTTTTTATTGTGGAATTAAAACAGATAAATAAAGAATAAAGTAACTGAGTCTGAAATTCACGGAAATGCAGTTGAATATAACGAGTCTGAAAAGGTTTTGACGTCTATTAATTTGCTGAATAGTAAATGTTGGAACAGTTTTCTATTTAGTCAGAGTCGGTAAGGTAGATATTACAACACAAGAACAGTTCTTTGAGATTTTAGATTACTTGTATAAGCCGTACTCTGATACTGACAATGAATAAAACAAAGCTCTCAAACGAGAGCTTTGTTATCAGATATCTATCTGCTAGATATCTTTTGCAAACTTAACAGCACGGCCGATGTAGCTAGCTGGAGTTAAGCCTCTTAGAAGATCTTTAGCTTCCTTTGGCATATCAAGGTTCTCTAGGAAGTTTTCCATGATCTCCTTGGTAACTTTCTGGCCACGAGTTAAAGCTTTTAACTTCTCGTATGGATTCTCAATGCCGTAACGACGCATTACAGTCTGGTATGGCTCAGCTAGAACTTCCCAGTTGTTGTCTAATTCAACTGCTGTGTGCTCAACGTTAGCCTGTAGCTTTGAAATACCCTTTAGAGTTGATTTGTAAGCTAGGATTGAGTAGCCGAATGCTACACCTAGGTTACGTAGAACTGTTGAGTCAGTTAAGTCACGCTGGAAACGTGAAATAGGTAGCTTGTTGCCTAAGTGAACGAATAGAGCATTAGCAATTCCTAAGTTACCCTCTGAGTTCTCAAAGTCAATTGGGTTAACCTTGTGAGGCATTGTTGAAGAGCCGATTTCACCAGCGATTGTCTTCTGAGTGAATACGCCGTTTGAAATGTAACCCCAGATATCTCTGTCAAAGTCAATTAGGATGGTGTTGAATCTGTCAACAGCTGCAAATAACTCAGCGATGTAGTCGTGAGGCTCAATCTGAGTGGTGTATGGATTGAAGGTTAAACCTAAGTCCTCTTCAAACTGCTTTGAGAATGAGAACCAGTCAACATCAGGGTATGCAACCTGGTGAGCGTTGAAGTTACCAACTGCACCGTTAATCTTACCCATGATTTCAACAGCTGCGATCTGCTTTCTCTGACGCTGCATGCGGTATGCTACGTTTGCCATTTCCTTACCGATGGTGGTAGGTGATGCTGGCTGACCGTGAGTACGAGCAAGTAGTGGTACATCAGCGTACTTGTGAGCAAGCTCTGTGATCTTTGCGATGATTTCATCAATAACTGGTAATAATACAACCTCACGAGCTTCTTTTAACATTAAAGCGTGAGAGTTGTTATTGATATCCTCAGAGGTACAAGCAAAGTGAATGAACTCACGAACCTTTGCGATTTCTTCATTTGAAGCGGTCTTATCCTTTAGGAAGTACTCAACAGCCTTAACATCGTGGTTGGTAACAGCTTCGCGGTTTTTGATGTCTTTAGCGTCTTCTTCAGAGAAGTTCTTGATGATGCTGTCGATAAATTCGATAGTCTTTGCGCTAAATGGAGGAACTTCCTTAATTTTATCACATGCAGCTAAGTGTTTTAGCCAGGTTAACTCAACCTGAACACGGAAACGCATTAGACCATATTCTGAAAAAATAGGGCGTAATTCTTCAGTTTTTGAACCATAACGACCATCTAGTGGTGAAATAGCTGATAATGATGATAATTCCATTTTTATCCTCTAAAAATTAAGTGAAATGGGTTACATGTGTTGCTTAGCGTATTCTACAATAGCTTTACGTCTAAACACTAAAAATCTGCGTCTGCCACCAATCTGGCGCCATAAAATTACAGCGCGGATGCCAGCTAGCAGCAAAGCTCTAATCTTTTCCTGATTTGCAGGTACTCGAAGATGCTGTTCTTCACCGTAAATCAGAAGTTTTGCAAAGTTAGGGCTGATGATTGACTGATATAAAGTACCGAAAAGATGAATGTTNTTCTGGTCATTTACGCTTTGAGGGTTACCTTGTAGAAAGTCCTCAAATTCTCTTGTAATGGTNTGCTTTAACTCATCAATTTCATCTGATAATCTGTCAAAGATTCTGCCGTTTCTTTCTACAGAAATAGCAAGCGAGATAAGCTTCAGTGCCATCTTGGTAATGTCGATGGTAGCAACATCCTTTACCTGACTGGATTTTGAAAGTCCGTCAACTATCTGTTTGAAGCCAACCTTTAATCCATCCATTGGGTAGATATCTTCAACAGTTCTTGGATTAGTAACTATAAGTGCTCTTAACACACAGGCTACGGCATTTTCATCATAATAACCTGTGCTTGCAACTCTCTGGATCTGAGTGCAGCACTGAAATAATGCTGCAAGAGCTATAGTTTCTGATTTAATATCTGACATAAGCTACTCTTTAATATGCTTATCAATAACGGCACCACCAAGACAATCTAAGCCCTGATAGAACACTACTGACTGACCTGGGGCAACAGCAGCTACTGGCTGTTTGAACATCACCTTAAGACTGCCATTGTCGTCCCTGTAAATTGTGCATGGAACATCTGGCTGACGATAACGGATTTTACAGGTGCACTCATATGGAAGTTCTGGCTCATCAATAATCCAGGTCTCCTGGATTGCTTTTAGGCCTACAGAGTAGAGTGCCTTGTCATCGTTGCCTTCAGCTACGATAAGAACGTTGTTTTTAACATCCTTTTCAACCACATACCATGGTTTGCCGTTGCCGTCTTTAGTACCGCCGATATTAAGACCTTTTCTCTGTCCTATAGTAGCGTACATAAGACCGTCGTGCTTTCCTACAACCTCGCCTGTAACGGTTTTGATAAGACCAGGCTGAGCAGGAATGTATTTTGATAAAAATTCATGGAAGCGCTTTTCTCCGATAAAGCAGATACCTGTTGAATCCTTCTTTTTTGCAGTAGCAAGACCTAGAGATTCAGCAATCTTTCGAACCTCAGGCTTTTCGATATCGCCAACAGGGAAGAGTACTCTATCTAGAATATTTCTTCCGATTGCATGAAGGAAATAGCTCTGATCCTTATTATTGTCAGCACCACGTAAAAGATGAGCCTTATCTGTGTTAAAGCTTCTCTGACAGTAGTGACCGGTTGCAATAAAGTCTGCGTTTAAAACCTCAGTTGCATACTGCATGAATGCTTTAAACTTGATTTCCTTGTTGCACAGAATATCAGGATTAGGAGTACGACCTGCCTTATATTCTGATAAGAAGATTTCAAAGACGTTATCCCAGTATTCAGCTGCAAAGTTAATGGTTTTAAGCTCAATGCCCAGTTTGTCGCAAACCTTCTGCGCATCCTCTCTATCTTGAGCTGCAGCACAATAGGAGTCGGTGTCATCCTCCTCCCAGTTTTTCATGAAAAGGGCGGTTACCTTCATACCATTCTGCTTTAACAGGGTAGCACTTACTGATGAGTCAACACCACCTGATAAACCTAAAACTACATGTTTACCCTGTAGTTTCTCATATGGGATACGAGCATCAAATTCCATGAACATCTCTTTTATGGGTGAATACTTTTGATTAAATCCAGAGGGTATCTCTGACCGTTGAAATAGGCATCAAAGTTCTGACCGACAAGACGAGTGCGCCAGTTGTCCTTGCCATTGTAAATTTCTTCTTTGGTGTACCATTTTACAGCTAGGATCTCGTCATCAGGATCGCAAGCCTGCATCTTTTCTTGATAATCTTTTAGCTTTGCCTCAAAGCAGAAACGATAGATTGTTTCGTTGTCTTTTACATAATCGTTGATTGAAATCAGGCTTACAAGCTCAATCTCACAGCCTGTTTCCTCGTGACCTTCACGAATCGCTGCTTCAAGGATGGTTTCTTTTCCATCAATGTGACCGCAAGGATTGCCAAATACCAGACGATTATCCTGATCGTCGTTGTACTCTTCAACAATAAGATATTTACCGTTGTGCTCAACAATTAAAGCAACGGTAGCGTAAGGTTTAAATCTTTGTGACATGTTTTTCTCCAATACATACAATTTTAACAGATTTGAGGTTTATTTTGTAAGTTTGTGTTGTAGTTCACGGCATTTGTTTTAATAAAAAATCTGCTTATGCTCATATAGAGCACAAATGAGCATAAAAATTGAATTTTTTCAGAATTTCATCTCTTTATTTATAAAAATGAGAGAATTTTAAAAATCATAATTTATCAGTGTTCATGACTTTTAATGATCTGAATGAGTGCAAAACTGCCTGAAAATTCTGAAAATGTAAAAACTTAGCACTTAAGAATTTAATTGTATAAAATGAAATCAGTTTATTAACTTTTAAAAATGGAGTATTCGATGTTTACAAGCAAAGTAGTAGTACCTACAGATGGTAGCGCTATTGAAATTGATGCAAATGGCAAGTTATTAGTTCCTAATAATCCTATAGTTCCATTTATCCGAGGTGATGGTATCGGTGCTGATATTACCCCTGTAATGCAGAAGGTGGTTGATGCTGCTGTAAACAAGGCTTTTGATGGTCAGAAAAAGATTTCATGGATGGAGATCTACGCAGGTGGCCGTTCTGTTGAAACCTATGGTGACAATACCTGGCTTCCAGATGAGACTTTTGATTTCATTAAAAAATATCATGTTGCAATCAAAGGTCCACTAACCACTCCAGTAGGTGGCGGTATCCGTTCATTAAACGTAGCTTTGCGTCAGACCTTAGATTTATATATCTGTCTACGTCCTGTACGTTACTTCAACGGCGTGCCATCACCTGTAAAGCATCCAGAACTTGTTGATACTGTAATCTTCCGTGAAAACGCTGAAGATATTTATGCAGGTATCGAGTGGGAAGCAGATTCAGAAGGCGCACAAAAGTTAATCAGCTTCCTAGAAAAGGAAATGGGCGTTAAAAAGATCCGTTTTAATGAGCACTGCGGTATTGGTGTAAAGCCAATGTCAAAGCAGGGTACAGAGCGTCTGATAAAGGCTGCTTTTGAGTATGCAATTGATCATGATAGAAAGTCTGTAACTATTGTTCACAAGGGCAATATCATGAAGTTCACCGAAGGTGCCTTCAAGAACTGGGGCTACAAGCTAGCTGAAGAGAAGTACGGCGCAACAAAGGATGAGAAGGGCGTAGTAAGCTTTGTAAATCCAAAGAATGGCAAGAAGATTGTGGTTAAGGATTGCATTGCTGACGCATTCTTACAGAATATTCTTTTATACCCTCAAGACTACGATGTAGTATGTGCTATGAACCTAAACGGTGATTACATCTCTGATGCTCTAGCAGCTGAAGTTGGAGGTATCGGTATTGCACCAGGTGCTAACATCGGTGCTGAAAGTGCTATTTTCGAAGCAACTCATGGTACAGCTCCTACAATTGCAGGCACTGGTAAGGCAAATCCAGGTTCAATTATCCTGTCAGCTGAACTGATGTTACGTCACATGGGCTGGGATAAGGCTGCTGACTTAATTGTTAATGCAATGGAGAAAGCCATTACTTCAAAGAGAGTAACCTCAGACTTTGCAGGTTTAATGGAAGGCGCAACAACCTTAACCACCAGTGAGTTTGGTGATGAGATTGTAAAGAATATCTAAAAGATATTCTGAATAGAAAAAGCCTTGCAGTAAATAGTATGGGGTTCATACAAAAACGCAAGGCTTTTTTTTATAGTAAAACAAAAGTACAGATTATCTGTTTTCTGTCTCTTTTGAAACTTCAGCTGTTTCTACTTTTCATCTTCTTTAACGTTTTTATTATCTTCGACTCCTTCAAAAGATGTACCGTTTAATAAAGGATTTAATTTAGCGCATAAAGGAAGAAGTAAATGTACTGTTGGACCTGTAAGCAGTGCTGCGTATAAGGTACCTTCACGAACACCTTCTACTGCACCAAAGTGAGTTAGAAACAGTGATAATAAAACTGCAGTTGATACCAGGAAGATATCAAAAAAGGTTTTTACAAAACTGAAGGTCTTATGAACTAATGGGTGGAATAACTTGATAAAGTATTCACCAGGAACCATCGCTACATTAGCTGTAACGGACAGGGAAACTGCAAGTGCCAGCAAGAATGTACCAAAAATAACAAGTCCCCAGCTTAATGCGTAAGTTACATTCTCAGGTAATACCAAGGTTAATAAGTCTGTTGACAGGTCAATCATGAAAGAGAAGACAACACATACCGGGATCTGGATTATCAGTTTTACATAATGATCCTTTAGCTTTTCCTCTCCCATTAGGATCAGCATCAGCTGTAAAAGGATTAGGAGAATATTAAAGATAAAGGTGGTGTCACCTAAAGTGTATGGAGTGTGCAGTGATAATACAAAGTTTGTAGATGAGATTGGTGTGGTGCCGATATTAGCGTAGGTAATAAAGGCAATTGAACAACCCTGCAGAACCACTGAAAAAAAAATAAAGCGTAGCGCTTGAAGATTTCGGTTTTTACTAGGTTTAACATAATCAGATTTAGTGTGCAAAAGCTCGCCTAAGTTACATTCAAAACTCAGGGAAGCTTCCAGAATATAAAATAAAGTGAAGAGTTAGATTAGCGTGCGCGGAAAGTAATGCGAGCTTTGGTCAAATCATAAGGAGTGATTTGTACGGTAACTTTATCACCAGTTAAAATTTTGATGTAATTCTTGCGCATTTTGCCAGAAATATGAGCCATAACGATGTGGCCGTTTTCAAGTTTTACGCGGAACATGGTGTTTGGCAAGGTCTCCAGAATGGTGCCCTGCATCTCAATGCTTTCTTCTTTTGCCATATTTTAAAAAATATAATACCTTAAAAAATTAAAATTTTATCAGGAACAGATCCTGAAATATGCGTCATTATACAACAAAATTTATCAAATTAACTAAAAATGCGCTTGAACAGTAAAAAATACGAATATCTTTTATATGCTAGAGCAACGCATAAGTATCTGAAAGTTTTAATAGGTTTCTTTGAAAAAATTGTGTAAAAATGCAATGGCATTAACAAGAATGAACATGATTTTACAATTTACGAATTATTGTATATATGATATTGTTACAACTAGTATTTTAAGAAAATTTATAGATTGATTTCCCGTCATATGGAGCTTTTATGACATTAAAAAAAGTTGTAATCACCGGTTTAGGTATTGTATCCCCAATCGGTGTAGGCGCTGATTCAGTTTTAGCCTCACTAAAAGAAGGTAAATCTGGTATTAAGACAGCACCGGCTTTTGTAGAGAGACAGATGAGATCTCAGGTTGCAGGTCTTGTTGATATTAATTTAAAAGAGCTTATCGATAGACGTGTTCTACGTTTTATGGGTGAGGCTGCTGCTTATTCTTATGTTGCCATGAAAGAAGCAATTGAAATGGCAAAGTTAACTGATGAAGACGTAAGTAATGAGCGCACTGGTTTATTTGTAGGTTCAGGCGGTGGTGATACCAGCGCTATTGTTGAGGCTGCTGACAATCTTCGTGAGAAGGGAATTAAAAAGGTTGGTCCATATGCTGTACCAAAGGCTATGAGTTCTACCACATCAGCAAACCTTGCTACTGCATTCAAGATTAAAGGTGCATCTCTTAGTGTAAGTTCAGCATGTTCAACATCTGCTCACTGCATTGAGCTTGCATGTAACGAGATTGCCTTAGGTCATCATGACATCATGTTTGCAGGTGGTGGAGAGTCAGCTGACTGGACTATTTCTTGCCTGTTTGACGGTATGGGCGCTTTATCTAAGGACTCGAATGAGACTCCAGAAAAAGCATCACGTCCATACGATGCAAACCGTGATGGCTTTGTAATCGGCGCAGGTGGCGGTATTTTAGTATTAGAATCTGAAGAGCACGCAAAAGCTCGCGGTGCCAACATCATCGCTGAGGTTGTAAGCTTTGGTGCCACATCCGATGGTTATGATATGGTAGCTCCATCAGGTGAAGGTGCTATGCGCTGCATGAAAAAGGCACTTGCTACATGTGATACCAAGATTGATTACATCAATACTCACGGTACAGCTACAGTCTTAGGTGATATTAAAGAGCTTGAGGCTATTGAGGCTGTATTTGGCGATAACTGCCCTCCAATTTCATCTACAAAATCAATGACGGGCCATGCACTTGGCGCAGCTGGTGTAAATGAGGCAATCTTCAGTATTCTGATGATGCAAAACGACTTTATTGCACCATCAATCAATATTGATGAATTAGATGAGCACGCTAAGAAGTTTGATATCGTAGCTAATCTTGCTCGTAACACCAAACTTGAGACTGTAATGTCAAACAGCTTTGGCTTTGGCGGTACTAACGCATCAATTATTCTACGTAAATACCATGGCTAAAGATACTTTAAGATTAGATAAGGCTGTCTGCCATAATTTTGATGTACCTCGCTCGTATGCGGCTAAGATCATTAAAAACGGTCTTGTTGAAGTTGATGGCGAGGTTATATCCGATCCTAGCGCTAAAATCTCAATTTGTGCTCAGATAGTCATCGATGGTAACGAGGTCTCTGCATCAGACGGCTTTAAAAAGCGTGTCTTTATGCTAAACAAGCCAAACGGCTATGTCTGTGCTGACAAGGATAACAATAACCCTATCGTTATCAACATCTTCAGTGATATTCCAAAGTTTACCACTATGCACTGTGTAGGCAGACTGGATATTGATACAACAGGTTTACTTTTAGTTACAGATGATGGCGATTTAAACCATAAGATCACCTCACCTAAGATGGAAGTTACTAAAACCTATCATGTGGCTACTAAAGATAAGATAGTAGAAAAAGATATTGAGTTGTTCTCCCGAGGCTTAAAGCACCCAGAGGAGAGAGTAAAGTATAAGCCTGCATTACTTGAGATCTTAGCTGATAATGAAGCTTTAGTTACAGTAACCGAAGGTCGTTTTCATGAGGTGAAAAGACTTTTTGAATGCGTTAATAATGAGGTTATTGAATTAAAACGTCTTTATATCGGTTCTTTAAAGCTCGATCCTGAGCTTGAAGAAGGCGAATACATAGAGCTTGACGATAGTGATATCGAAAAGGTCTTCATTCCTTATAAAAAGGTTTCTTCATAAAATACACAAAGTATCAGTAGTTTTGACCTGAAATTACTGATGCTGTCTTTTTAATCATCAAAATTCCAGCGTACAACTTATCTTCTATTCTGGTGCGTCTTTTTATAATAGTTCAGGAACTTTGCTTTACATTTCTAAGAAAAATTCAATTTGCATGAATATTTTTTTTTAAACTCTGAAAATAAAGCTCACAAAGGCATAAATAAGCCTTTTATAAGATTAGTTGTTTTGAAAAGTTTGAAAAATAATTATCTGACTCAACTTTTGCATTTCAAAAATTGAGTTAAAACGTTAAATATAAGTGGTCGAGCACTGCTTTTGTTCTTTAAAATAGGATTTTTGATTATTAAGACAGATGTGATATGTAAAAATGGCTTAAGAATGCTGTTTAAGAGGTATAAATTGATATAATTTATGTTGCGAAATCAATAAGTTAAATCAAATTATACACACGATATTATGATAAACAAAAATGCATCTTCTTGCAATAGAGCAATTTCTTTTGATTCCATTTTTACTTACATCGGTATAGCACTCTTTTACGTAAAGCCAAGTTTGAAAAGCGTTCTGGTGCTGATGTATTCACCATTTTGAATGTACTTATCTCTTCTGTATTCAAAGGTTATCCAAATCTTTATAAATTCTTTGCATCTACTGAAGGTAAAGCATTATCTTTTAGCAGAGATTCAGCATACAGATTTCTTTCCAATCCAAAGTATGACTGGCAGACTTTAATGTTTTATATAGCCGCATTCATCAACAGATTTATCTGTGACCTGAATAAAGACAATAAAGAGCAGATTAACTGTCTGGTTGTGGACGATACCATGATTGAAAGATGCAGAGGTAGTAAGGTAGAGCTTTTATCAAGACAGTTTAACCATGTTATAGGTAACTTAGGATGGACAGACGGAATTAACCATATTCCTGTATTAAGTTATCTTATAGCTTCTAGCAGAGAGAAAATCTAATCAGAAAAGCCGATGAGAATAACATTGATAACAGAACCACCGGAGCTAAACGCAGAAAGACTGCCTATAAAAAAGAAAACTGAAGTTCTCATCAGTATGTGCAGAAGTACTGTAAGAGTAATATCTGAATTTTATATTCTGATGGACTCCTGGTTCTTTTCTGACTACCTTGTCAGAAAGCTTAAAGAGATGGGTTTACAGAGTATCTGTCTTGTTAAAAGCAATCTACAGTTCAAACTTGAGAAAGGCTCTTCTAAATCCTTTTCTTAAATCAAGCTTCTTAAACATATCAATGGTGGCAGATTAAACAAAGGAAATCTGATAACTTCCATCATTGCATATACCAACAAAGACCTTAGAGCAGACTTGTCTTTGTAAAAGCAAGAAACTCTAAGGACTGGATTTGTATTGTAAGCACTGACCTTAACTTATCTCCTGAGAAAGTAATTGAACACTATGGTAGAAGATGGTCTATTAAAGTTGCCTTTAAAGCTCAGAAAAGTTACCTTGGGTTAAAGAACGAATGTCAGGCTCATGACTTTGATACCTGTAATGCCTTTATGGTTATCTCCAGTATCTGATTACAGCTTATGGAGTTTAACAGAAGGCACGATTACGTTCCTCGTTCTATTGGAGAACTTTTTTACAGTGCCTGTTATGAACTTACTGCTGTTACCTTTGCTGAAGCTCTTCAGACTCTGCTATCTCTGATTGATGACATTGCCATTACTTTAGATGCAGCAGGCTGTTTACGTAAAG
>JGI24710J26742_10004179_pt1 | contig 11989 bp, 11 predicted proteins | sample BioPla2DNA2_FD_26742 | JGI IMG/M metagenome (IMG submission 26742) | reverse complement strand
CTAAAGCGACACAGTCCTCTAAAAATTCCCCGAAAGCCAGCCTAAGCTCATCGGCATGTTTGCTGAATTTTTCATCACGGGGTGTAAATGCTATTTGGAGAAAAAATGAATGCTCTTTCATAATTCTTCCAAAGAACAGATGTGTTTCAAGGGACTGTCTAATAAATTCTGTCCGTGAAAGCATAAAATCCTCCTTGTTTAAAATAAAAATATTCTGTTAGCTATCATAAGTAATCACCTCATCATTAATAGTTTATTATATTTGACTAACTTAGTTCCTAAGGTCAAGCAAAGAATCACCAATAATAATGACACAAAAGGATGATGCAATATTTGCACCATCCTTCTGCGTTTTCATCTCCTCTTACCTACATATGCCTTTTGAGGGAAGGCATTAATCGGCAAACTGATTGTCTATTCCTTCCGCCATCATATCTGCCATTTCCATCGCCTGTAATTCTATTTCATCAAAGCCATTGACGGCTTCCTGATAATTTTGTTCAAGGAAATTCGTTATATTATTTCCCAGTAGCTCCAGATGTTCCATCAGCATAGCGTTCCAATCAGCGACATTCCAATAGGGATTTATGCTTACAAGAAAATCAGCTATCTGATTGGCATTGTCTATCCATCTTTGCCATATTGAATCCACCATACTCGTATTACCGGCTTTCGCAGCGTTAACAAGCTCTGCCGCAATAGTTATATGTTGTCTGAATAAATTCTCAAATGACTGAGCCGCTTCATCCCCGTAGAACGGACGAAGANCATTGGCAAAATCAGTAGCGTTTCTAAGGAGCCGCTGTGTAGAAAATTCCAGTTCGGGAAGTTCAAACAAAATTCCCAGCACGACCATTCGTGTCCAGAAAACATGCTGAACCCAAAGCATTCTAAAATAATCCGTCAAATCGGGCAGCATATCGAAGTTATCGTCCATAAAATCATCCATCATGCCATTGTTCATCATGTTATGATTATCCATCATATTGTCGTCGGAATATGGGGGATAATACTGAAGCCCGGGTCTGATTGTAATTATACGCCCAACCTGTAGATTTCTGGGATCAACTCCCGGATTCAATTCAATTATTGACTCCACAGTTGTATTAAAGATTTGTGCCAGCATCCAAAGGGTGTCATAGGGGCGTATCGTATATCTAATTGTACCATTCATAATACTTACCATCACCTATACAAAGTTCTATTTNAGCTTATGATGGTAGTCATCAAAAGGTTACAGTTAGCTATAAAACCATTACAAGAGTACCGGCTGCAATTAATAATCCTCCGATTATTGCCTTTAGTGAAACTGTTTCACCTAAGAATATAAAGGCAAAAATCATGGTTATAACCACACTCAGCTTATCGATAGGTGCAACCTTTGAGGCCTCGCCCATCTGTAAAGCCTTAAAATAAAAAAGCCAGGATGCTCCTGTTGCAAGACCGGAATAAATCAGAAACCTCCAGTTCTTGGCCGTAAGTGTGTTTATTTCCTTTTGCTTACCTGTCAAAAATACAATACCCCAAGCCATAAGAAGAACCACGAAGGTTCTGATGGCTGTTGCCAGGTTCGAATTAATTCCCTTTAATCCTATCTTAGCTAGGATTGATACCAACGCTGCAAAAACAGCAGATATTAACGCATATAAAACCCACATACTTTAACTCCTTTGTAATATATTTGAATACTATTTTATCATATAATGATNTAATGAAAAACCATAATCGTATATTTTTTAANTTTACCATTAGTTGAATAGGACGAACTACTTATTNAATAACAAAATATTGGCATAGCCGTAANCGACTATGCCAATATTTATTCCCCTTATTCCCCAATATAAATATATGAATTATTTCTGATTAATGTAATTTATAAGACCCTCAGCCTTTATAATCCCTTGCATGAACTCGGGAAATGCCTGACCCCGGTACTGCCTGTTCCTGGTGAGGTTATATATTATTCCGCTGTCAAAATCCACTTCCACCTCATCTCCGGCTTCTATGTCTTCTGACGCTTCGCGACATTCTATAATAGGAAGTCCGATATTAATCGAATTCCTGTAAAAAATTCTGGCGAAATTCTCGGCTATCACACAGCTGATACCGGATGCCTTTATGGCTATAGGAGCATGCTCCCTGGAGGANCCNCAGCCGAAATTCTTACCGGCTACAATTATGTCTCCGGACTTCACCCTGTGTGTAAAGTCCTTATCTATGTCTATCATACATTTTTGAGCCAGCTCATTTGGATCGGTGGTATTAAGATATCTGGCAGGGATAATTACATCCGTATCCACATTATCGCCATAGCGATGTACTGTTCCTTTTGCTCTCATCAATATCCTCCTTCCTATAAACCAAGCTCTTCGGGGCCTGATATTTTACCGGTTATGGCGCTGGCGGCCGCTACNGCAGGACTGGCAAGGTATACCTCGGATTCTACATGACCCATTCGCCCGACGAAGTTGCGGTTAGTTGTAGATACTGCCCTTTCACCCGCTGCCAGAACACCCATATGTCCACCCAGACATGGTCCACAGGTAGGTGTGCTTACCACCGCACCTGCCTTAATGAAGGTAGACAACAGCCCCTCCTCCAGGGCCTGAAGATATATCTTCTGAGTGGCAGGAAACACAATGGCACGGATTCCCTTGGCAACCTTTCTACCCTCCATAACCTTGGCGGCTATCCTTAAATCATCAAGTCTGCCGTTGGTACAGGAGCCAATTACGACTTGGTCAATCGGTATATCTCCGATATTGTCAATCGTGTGAGTATTTTCCGGCAGATGCGGAAAAGCAACTGTCGGTTTGATAACAGACAAATCTATCTCGTAGGTTTTCTCATATACTGTATCCTCATCGGCCTCATAGACGGAATATGGCTTTGAAGAATGTTCCTTTATATACTTAACAGTCAAATCATCAACAGGGAATATTCCGTTCTTTGCTCCGGCCTCTATGGCCATATTGGCTATGGTAAAACGGTCGTCCATCGTAAGGTTTTTGATACCTTCACCGACAAATTCCATGGATTGATACCTGGCACCGTCCACTCCTATCATACCGATAATATGAAGAATAATATCCTTACCGCTTGCCCATTTTGCAGGTTTACCCTTTAAAATAAACCGTAACGCTGATGGAACCTTAAACCATGCCTTGCCGGTAGCCATTCCTGCTGCCATGTCCGTGCTTCCTACACCTGTAGAAAAGGCACCCAGTGCACCGTAGGTACAGGTATGAGAATCCGCTCCGATAACCACATCACCTGCCACCACAAGACCCTTCTCCGGAAGAAGAGCATGCTCAATTCCCATCTCACCGACTTCAAAATAATTGGTTATATTATGATCCATCGCAAATTCCCGCATGCATTTACAGTTCTCTGCCGACTTAATATCCTTATTAGGAGTAAAATGATCCGGTACCAAAGCAATCTTATCCTTATCGAATACCTGCTTATTATTAAGCTTCTCCATCTCCTTGATAGCCACAGGAGCCGTTATATCATTACCCAACACAAGATCTAATTTGACCTCAATCAACTGACCTGCCTTAACCTCATTCAGGCCTGCATGATCAGCCAAAATCTTCTGTGTCATCGTCATACCCATAATAATTCCCTCCCTTTTTTGTTTTAGGTGTACCTGGTACCGCTTAAAGCGTACCTGGTACGCCTTTTATACTTCACCGGCAATTAAATCTCCCATCTCGTCGGTACCCACCAAAGTACAACCGCCGGACATAATGTCAATCGTTCTATAGCCCTTCTTAAGGACCTTCTTTACAGCCGATTCTACCATATCGGCTTCTTTATCAAGATCAAAGGAATATCTTAGCATCATCGCAGCAGAAAGAACGGTTGCGATTGGATTTGCCTTGTTCCGGCCTGCTATATCCGGTGCCGACCCATGACTGGGTTCATACAGCCCCAGCTTGGTTTCTCCAAGGCTTGCGCTGGCGAGCATACCTATTGAGCCTGTAATCATGCTGGCCTCATCCGAGAGAATATCACCGAACATATTCTCCGTGAGAATCACATCGAACTGACCCGGATTCCTCACAATCTGCATCGCACAGTTATCGACCAGCATATCTGTAAGCTCTACATCGGGATAATCCTTTGCAACCTCCTTAGTAACCTGTCTCCATAGCCTAGAAGAATCCAAAACATTTGCTTTATCTACACTGCATACCTTTTTTCTTCTCTTTCTTGCTATTTCAAATGCCTGTCTGGCTATTCTTGCAATCTCCTTCTCATTGTATACTAAGGTATCGGTGGCGGTTCTTAGACCGTCTATCTCCTTCGTCCACCTGTCTCCAAAATACAGTCCCCCCGTAAGCTCTCTGATAACGACAAAATCAAAGCCATCGCCGATTATATCCTCTCTTAAAGGACATGCACTTTTTAGCTCATCAAAAAGAATGGCAGGCCGTATATTTGCAAATAGCCTAAGTCCCTTTCTCAATGCAAGAAGTCCTGCCTCCGGTCTTAGATTAGGTGCTATATCGTACCAACCGGANTTACCTACATCCCCTCCTACAGCACCGAGCAGAACCGAATCACTTCGTTGACAAGTCCGAAGAGCCTCCTCTGTAAGCGGTACCCCTGTTGCATCAATGGATACGCCTCCCATAAGAACTTCGGTGTACTTAAAGCTATGGCCGTATTTTTTTCCAATCGCATTAAGAACCTTTCTCGCCTCTCGAATAATCTCCGGTCCGATACCGTCACCGGGAATAACTGCAATATTATATTCCATCTAAGCTTTCCTCCCGAACCCAATATTTCTATTGATATTTTAACATATGTACTGGTATAATAGTAATACATATTATGAATGTCTATTATAACTATTAGTTATATCATTATATTTGGATGAAGAGGGGAATGTTATGAGTAATAATTTATCATTGTATCATGTATTTAACTGCGTAGCCGANACAGGCAATATATCACAAGCCTCAAAGCTTCTTTATGTGAGTCAGCCTGCTGTCAGCAAGGCCATAGCCAGCCTTGAAGAAATAATGAATCTTACACTGTTCATAAGAAATTCCCGAGGGGTAAGGCTCACCGAAGAGGGACAGCTTCTCTATCAGTATACCAAGGAGGCCTTTGAAATATTGAAACAAGGGGAAGAACGGCTGAAGNACATGAAGGAGCTTGGTGTGGGACATCTTAAAATTGGGGTAAGTGCTACTCTTTGTAAATATGTCCTGCTACCCTATCTTAACCGTTTTCTAAAGGAATATCCTCATATAAAGATTACAATAGAGAGCCAGTCCACGCTTCATACCTTAAAGCAGCTTGAGAATAACACCCTCGACATCGGACTTGTCGCAAAGCCCTCTAACCTCAGATTATATGAGTTCCTGCCTCTGAATAAAATTGAGGATATTTTCGTGGCGACCAAAGAATATCTTGAAAATATCCGTCTTCGGGAAAAGGATGAAGATATATTTTCATCTGCTAACGTAATGCTGCTTGATGAAGAGAATATATCCAGAATGTATATCGAGGATTATTTTAAGGAAAATAATATCTATCCCCGACACATTCTCGAAGTAAGCAGCATGGATCTGCTTATAGAATTTGCTAAGACCGGCTTGGGTGTGGGCTGTGTCATTAAGGAATTTGTGACCGATGAGCTGGCCTCCGGTCAACTGATTCAAATCCCGCTGAAAAAACCGATTAATAAAAGAGAGGTTGGCTTCTGCTATAATAAAGCCGCCTACCTCTCGGATTCCATGACAAGACTTATTGAATTCGTAACCAATGATTAATCCTCTGATGTCTGTGTCGGAGGAGATATATATGGGGGAACGAAATCCACTAAATAGTTATTACTCACATATCGTATCTCATCCAGATAAATGATTTTTGCCCATTCGCCTTCTACGGAAATAACCTCTACAGGCTCGGTATGGACCAAAAAGCCTACAATATTGTTCTCCTCTGTAGAAGGTGATGATCTTACATTTAATATTGCACCATAGCTTGAAAGCTTGACATATTTAGTGGTTGTCTCACCTGTATATACAGGTTCGTCTTCCAAATCATCGGGAATATCTGTTGTATCGTCTATTTCATCTACTGTATCATCCGGTATGTCAATTTCAACTTCCTTATACGCAGGAGGTAGGGTGGGAATAAAATTAGTCTCCTTATCATTGCCCTTACATCCCACAAAAAGCAAGACTACCAGTCCGATTATAATAAACAAAGACTTCCTATACATTTATATCACTCCAGCCATACTATACTAATTTATACACATTATAAACTTGTACCTAATTAATAATAGCATATTTGTTCCTGTGTTCCAACTGTTTTTTTGGTACCGGGTACCGTTATGAGGTATCATTATGAAAGAAATTGATACTGGGACAGATAAAGCTCATGATATAGGCCTTTTTTCTGAATAAGCTCCTCATGGGTCCCCATCTCAATAATTCTGCCGTCATCCACATATAGGATACAGGTGGCATTCTTTATGGTAGATAAGCGATGAGCTATGATAAAGGATGTCCTGTTCTTTAGCAGCTTCTTTAATCCTTCCTGCAGCAGTATCTCTGTCTCTGTGTCGATACTGGACGTAGCCTCATCGAGAATAAGAATCTTGGGATCCGCAAGCAAAGCCCTGGCAAAGCTGATTAGCTGCCTCTGACCGACCGACAAACGGCTTCCCCGTTCGTTAACCTCTGTATAATAGCCATTTTCCAGCCCGATAATAAAATCATGAGCCCTAACCGTCTTGGCAGCTTCAATTACTTTATCATCCTCTGCTTCCATATTACCATAGCGAATATTATCCATAATGGTTCCGGAGAAAATAAAGCTGTCCTGAAGCATAACTCCCATTTGTTTTCTAAGAGACTTTATCTTGACATCACTTATGTCAATGCCATCTATAGTTATNACGCCCGAATCTAAGTTGTAGAATCGGCTTATCAGATTGATTATCGTTGTTTTACCGGCCCCGGTAGGTCCCACTATTGCTATCGTATCCCCCGGATTAACCTTGAAGCTCACATTGTTCAAAATAGGAACACCGTCTTCATAGCTAAAGGATACATCCTTAAATTCCACCTCACCGATAATAGGAGGCATATCATATGCATCCTCCTTGTCTTTAACCAGCACGGGCTCATCAATGGTTTCGAATATTCTCTCCATATATGAGATGGCGGTAAGCAGCGAATTATAAAAGCCGGCCAAAGTATTAACAGGTTGCCAGAATCGGCCTATGTAACCGGCCATGGCAGCAAGTACGCCGACGGTTATCCCTGCCATTCCTTTATTCAGCCACGCGATTCCGACTACATATACGGCCGCGGTGGTCCAGGTGGAAATATTATTAATGGCAGGCCACAGTAGGAAGTTAAGTGTTACCGCCTTCATCCATGAGGTTTTATATTCATTGCTTAGATAATTGAATATACGTATATTTTCATGCTCTCTTGTAAAGCTTTGAGTCACTCTTATACCATTTATGCTCTCTGCTATATATGCGTTTAAATTAGATGATTTGTTACTAAGCCTTTGCCATGCCACCCTCTGCTTTTTCTTTATAATAAAGACTAAAATCATCAGAAGAGGCAGGCCTGACAGACATATCAGACTAAGCCTGACATTTATGGATAGCATAAATCCTACAATAAAAACAAGGCTAAAAAGCTCTGTAATGGTATTTACGATTCCGTTTGAGAGCAGGTCACTCAGGGAGTTAACATAATTGACAACCCGCACCTGAATCTTTCCATGGGGCTTGTCATCATAATATGAAAATGGCAGCTCCTGAAGATGCTCGAATATATCACTTCTAATTTTATGAATTATGTTTTGTCCGAGTCTAGAGGTTACCGATATCTTCATTCGAAGTATTGCGGATATAATAAAATAAATAACCAGCAGTNCAAGACTTATTAATACAATGCCCTTGACATCCCCGTTAGGTATATAAACATCTAGGATATCCATCAGTATTCTGGGCGTCAGCATACCTAATGCAGAGGAAATGGTCATAAGAAATATGACCATGGCCATATCCTTTCGATAGGGCTTTATATATCCTGCCAATCGCTTCAGATGGGAGATACTAAACTCTGTCTGTAATGTCTCATCGATGTCGTATTTATTTCTGGCCAAGTCTATCCCCCATTTCCTTTTTTAATATTTTGTATTGATCAAAATCACCGTATTGGTGATAAAATACCCTGTGATAATAGCCCTTCATATTGAGCAGGCTTTCATGATTTCCCGATTCTAATATTCTGCCGTCCTCCACAACCAAAATAAGATCGGCATCCTTAATGGAGGAAATTCTATGGGCGATTACAAATACCGTGTGCTTACCCTCAATCTTTGTAAGCTCCTCCTGAATAAGAGTCTCAGTCTCCATGTCTACCGCCGATGTGGTGTCATCCAGAATTATAATAGGCGGGTCCTTAAGTAATGCTCTTGCAAGAGAAATTCTTTGCTTCTGTCCGCCGGACAGACCTACTCCCCTCTCTCCTACTATGGTATCATACCCGTCGGGCATCTGAAGAATAAAGTCATGGGCATTTGCAATCTTCGCTGCGGCTATAACCTCTTCCAAGCTGCAATCAGGCCTTCCAAAAGCTATATTGCCTTCAATGGTATCCGAGAAAAGGAATACATCCTGCATGGCAAGTCCAATATTATCCCTAAGAGAAAAAAGCTCGATGTCCTTAATATTAATATTATCCAGTGTAATTTCACCGGATGTGACATCATAAAACCTACACAAAAGATTCATGAGAGTTGTCTTTCCCGAGCCGGTTGAGCCGATAATTCCTACGGTCTGACCTGCCTTAATCTTAAAGCTTACATCCTTCAGTATCTGCTCATCACCCACCTGATAGCTTACATTGGAAAATTCGATATCTCCGTTAAAGCGCTCCCTGACAATCCCATCGACAGGGTCCTTTATGGTGGGCTCTATGCTGATTGTGGAATATACCTTCTCAACAGACGTTACGAATCTCTGATAGTCATTGGCAAGCCACCCTGCCTGACGAAGAGGAAGATTTAACATCCAAAGATAACCGCTTACGGTCACCAACTTACCCAGAGACATGGCTCCCTTTACAACCATGATTCCTCCCACCAGGTAAAGAATCACTGTCAGTGCATTGGCAAGAAACTCAAATACAGGTACATACTTTCTCCAAATCCTTGAAGCATTCAATTCTGCGTCCCTGAATCCGTCATTTTCCCGATTGAACTTTGCAATCTCAAAGTCCTCCTTGGCAAATGCTTTAACCACCCGGTTGCCGCTTACATTTTCCTGGACGAAGGTATTAAGGCTCGAAAAATGCTGTCTGATTTTATGAAAGGCCGGCTTAACCGTTATCAACTGCTTATAGGTAACATAGATGGTTAAGGGCATTACGGCTATCATACACAGAGCCAGTCTGTACTCGACTATGAAAATCATAACGAGTGCAATTGTAAACAATAGAGNGTTTTCATATATCGAATATATAACGTAGGCAACAAAATGTCTGATGGCTTCCATGTCACCTGTCTGCCTGGACATTAAGTCNCCGGTACGATTAGTGTTATAAAAGGTAAAATCCTGCCCCATAAACTTACGATATACGTAATCTCTCATGGTATAGAGCATTTCCTGTGAAGTCTTTTCGAAAATCATCACGAACCAGAATCTTATAGCCGCACGAATCAACGTAGACAAAACCATAATCAATACCAGCCCGGGCAGTATCTTATGGTTACCGTTCATGATTACATCGTCAACCACAGTTCCTGAAATCTGCGGATTAACTATGGCCGTCACAGCGGTTATTGTCGCTAAGAACATGGCAAATATCAGTCGTTTACGGTATTTCTTCAGGAAAGAAAATACCCATTGCATTGCTGTCATATAAATCCTCCTTGGTGTAACACAACTTTCATTGGTAAAACAATAATTTTAGCCTATATTGAATTATATATCAAGAATTTTTAATTAAAATGTAGATTATTACAAATAAAATGTTATTTTCTATATGTCTTAATATCTAGTCCTAAAATTTAGTTTCCTATTTATATGATAAATGCTATAATTGAATAAATAGACGATTTCTCAAGCTATTATGCATTCTGTTGATAGCTTATACTGTAAGCCATAGAGAGGTGAGTAAATGTCTTTCGAATATGACTTAACATATAATGATTTTAATCCAACCGTATTTTACGTATCAAAATGTAAAATGACTAAGAACGGAATCTATCATGACCATGATTACACCGAATTAGCATTTATACTTTCAGGTAAGGGAAAATATCTGGTGGACGGTGTGGAATATGATGTGGAGTCCGGGGACCTCGTTATATGTAATCCCGGTGTAATGCATACACACATTGTAACCAATCCCGAAGAACCCACTATAGAATTTATCGCCGGCTTCAATAATTTTCATTTTAAAAACATGGCTCCGAATTCTATTGAGACCAGGGACGGCAGCTGTATACTACATACAACCGCAGAACTAAAGCAAAATCTGATGATGCACTGCTATGACATGATTGCCGAAAAGGAAAGCTGTAATGTAGGCAAGTATTTCATGTTCAAAGCCCATCTTATGCAGATGTTGCTCTTGATTATGCGTGAAATTGTCAGTCCCGAGGATTATGAACAGTCACAATGCAGCTTCGAATCATATAATAAGAGTTATGCAGTTAAGCAGATAATAGATTATCTAAATAAAAATTATAACAAAAAGATATCTTTGGAGCAAATTGCTCATAATATGTATCTAAGCCCGGTTTATATTTCAAAGATATTCAAGGAAGAGACCGGAGAATCTCCTATTAATTACCTGATAAAAATCCGTCTGGAAAGGGCAAGGGATATACTGATAAAATCAGACAACAGCAGCATAAAAAGCATAGCTAATCGCGTAGGTTACGAGGATGTCTATCATTTTAGTAAGCTCTTTAAGAAATATTATGGAGTATCACCATTAAATTATAGAAAAAGAGAAATGGATATACGTGCTTCCAACCAATAAAGTGAGGTGACTATATATGAACATGTACGATGTAATATTTTCCAGACAAACCATAAGAAGCTATTATTATGAAAGGGTGGATTGGGAGGTAATCGAAGATATCCTTAAATTTGCCGACAGCTTGCCCATGCTAGTTAAGGATATAAAGGTGGAATTCAAGCTGGTCAGTAATATAGAGACAAATCAAGGCTTCAACGGTCCCTTTGCTGTCAAGGCACCGTATTATATCTGCTTATCCTCCGAGAAGAAGGATGATTATCTGTTAAACGCCGGATATATTATGCAACAGCTGTGCCTATATATTGAATCCAAAGAGCTCGGAACCTGCTATCTGGGAGCTGCAAGCCCNGGATGGGGACTTAAGAATACGATGAAATTCGATTATGTGATTGCTCTTGCCTTCGGCAAGTCAAGAAGGCCTCTGTACAGGGATCCCCTACATGCGAAACGTCTGCCTGAAAATGAGGTCGTGGTATATAAAGAAAATCCATCCTCTGATGTTCGAAAAATGCTTGATGCGGCCCGACTTGCCCCGTCCAGCTATAACAACCAACCTTGGCGTTTTGTCGTATATAAGAACAGAATCCATGTCTTTTCCAGAAAAAATCCCTGGATCGCTAAGCCCTTGGATAAACTGAAAAAGATAGATATGGGAATAATGCTGGCAAATATGATGATAGCTGCCGAAGAACTCTGGATAGATGTAAAAATTACAAAATCAGATTCTGTAAAAAGTAAACAATTGAAAAACAATGAGTACCTTCTAACCCTGTTAATTAACTAAAATATTCATATAATATAAATAAATGTAAGATACCATAATGGTCATAATAATATCCTCGAATAATCCTCGAATAATTCATTTTTGAGGTATTGACAAACTTTTATTTCTGTAGTATATTATGACATGTGCTCAAACGAGCACATCATAAATGCGCGAGTGGCTC
>JGI24710J26742_10004178_pt1 | contig 11989 bp, 6 predicted proteins | sample BioPla2DNA2_FD_26742 | JGI IMG/M metagenome (IMG submission 26742) | reverse complement strand
CGGTTCGATAGTCAGACCCTCAATTACAGTAGAAGTCAATTCAAGAATGGACGAATCATAAGAGAATTGCATGTCAAAGGCGTTGTATGTGGCGTCTTCATCTGAACTGTGTCCCACGTTGACGGGGATGGAAACCGTCTCACCCACTATTACGGATGTATCGCCGGGCATGCTCACGGTGTAGGCGGAATCTTCACTTGTGGTGCCTGCCTGGATCGTCACCGCAATATTACCGAAGGTGTCTACAAGGATGTGAGCAAAATTATTATCTGACATCATCAGAAATTCTAAATCGAATATGGAGACGGTCTCTTCCGTGATATCGGCTTTGGCGGTAAATGTGATGGTAGCGATGGGGCCGGGAGTGCCGGGGAAACCGGTGGGATAAGCAAAAGTGTTAATGGAAAACTTCTGCCTCGGAGTGTCTGTTCCGTCGTGTTTGAGCTCCTTGCCGTCAAGCAAAAGATTCTTGCGAGAAACCTGTGTACCGATAAGTGCATCGCCGACAACGGCGACATCCTCAGCAGTTCTGGGTCTGTCAAAGAGATCCGTGTCGTAGTGAATATAAAACTCCGACAACATGACATTGGGTATAGCGGTATCTAAATTCAGAGTGACAGAAATTTCTTCACCCGCTTTCACTGTTGTTTTATCCACTGACAGGGATGCACTGGGATTGCCATCGGCAAAAACCGTAACAGGTAGAGTGCCGAAGATGAGCACCAGTGTAAGAAGTATACTTATCATTCGTTTCATGATAATGTCTCCTTTCATTGAGAGAATGTGGGGGAGAGAAGAACTCTCCCCGGTTTAATGGTTTAGTCTTCTACGGGAAATTGCGTAATCGCGCCGTTGATGTATTGCAAGATCAGCAATAAGTCCGCCATATTCACTATTCCGTCACCGTTAACGTCTGCGACATGAAATTGTTCTTCAGTCAGTTCGCTTCCGTTTATGTACTGGAGGACAACAATAATATCCGTCATATTCACGTCTCCGTCGCCATCGAGGTCGCCATAGACGGGATCAGGCTCCACTGCGCTATCTTCCTGCCAAGTCAGAACAGGATGAGCTTCTCCTCTTTTGAACGCCTCATCTTCAAGGCCGCTATTGATAGTGGTGACAAATTCGGCAGAAGCAAGGGTTTCAGCGGTAACGGAGGTAGCAAACTGGGTAGCCTCGTCCTTTACTGCACCGATGCCTTTTTCTGCGGTGCCCTCCAGATAGTAGAGATTTTGTGTGACGGCGTTAACATTGCTCACGTTACCGATTACTGCGCCAAAGGTAAATGTGGGAGCGCAAGTGACGGTGCCCGTGTTGAAGCAGTTCTTTACTGTGCTGTTGGTACAAGTGCCAACGATGCCCGCGCTGTAGTTGCCTCCGGAGATGATATCTCCGGTGTTATAACAGGAGATAACAGCGCAGCCATGGCTCTGGCTGGCAACGATGCCTGCTGAACAAGTGGACAGGGAGTTGATTTTGCCGGTATTTACGCACCCGGTCACGGTGGTGTTACTGGCAATGCGTCCCGCAATACCTGCATTATAGCGCCAACCAAAGATGTTGCCGCTGAAGGAACAGTTGCGGATATCGGCATATGCGGAATTACCTATAATGCCACCCACATACTGCCAATTGCCGCCGACACGATTGACTGTGATATCGACATCGGCATGTACATTCGAGATGTTTACATATTGTCCGTAACCGATCACACCACCGGAGTATGCGTTCATCACGTTTCCGGTGGATGTCATGGTGATAGCACCTTCTACGGTCAGATTCTTGATTTCAACATAAGCAGCTGTCGAACCGCTTACATAACCGAAGAGACCCAGATAGGGGGCGGCGGTCGTTGTGCCGGAATACATGATAAGTAGGTTGTAGACCTTATAACCCTGCCCATCGAAGGTGCCGGAAAATCTCTTAGAGTTGTTGCCGATCGGTGCCCAGTCATATCCCGCCAGATCAATATCTGAAGTTAATTCGGCAGAAATATTCGTTGTGCCTTCGTTAACAGTTTGGGCAAACCATGCAAGTTCAGCTCCGGTGCCGATCTGATAGATCCCGTCAACGGTAGCGGGTTCGGTGACACTCACACCGTCCCAGGCATTTTCCGCCGCTTTAACAAGGGTAAGGGTTTTGGTGAGAATCCCCTCTACAACGTCCTCGGCATCGGAGGAGCCAAGACTCAGTGTGCCGCTCTGACGGACGTAGCCGACTTTTGCCAAGGTGTATTGATAGGGACCGTAGCCAAGGCCTCGGAAGATGCCGTCTTCATCGGCAACAAGCACATTGCCGTCGCGATCGCTCAGAGATAAGTCGTAGTCGGTAACGACGCCTTCATCATCAACCACATCAATCTTTAGATCGTAGGTGACCCTTTGATGAACGGGAATAGGAATATCTGCCAGCTTGCTCAGTACAAAGGACACGCCCACAGCCGAGAAGTTGGTGCCTACACCGGTGTCGGTCATCTCGTATAGAGTGTCAAAGGGACTGGAGGCGGAATACATAGAACCGTAAATATAGCCATTTGTGAAGGTGTAATTCGTGGAATCCTCATCCTCTTCAAAGGCGATATCCTCAGGAATCTCCAAAGTAATTGAAGTGTTGTCCATTTGTTGGTATTGCGGCACCCTTCCTTCAAATTCGACATCGTCTGCACTGTAGCGCAGATAGTAAGTCAGAGGATTGAAAATGCCTGCAACTTTATTGACGCTGCGATATAATCCGTCAAAGGTCATTGTCACATCGTCTCCGGGCATGAAGAGCTCGCCGGGGTTTGTAGCATTGACGACGGTTGCGCTCATCTCCGCTACACGTACCAGGCGATAGGAGATGCCGGAAGCATCCGTCATCTTGATAATGACGGTACCTCCCGATGTGCCGGCATTTCGGAATTTCAGCATGTCGGCATGATAGAAGTCGTTGTCGTCAGCGCTCACAGAAGTCCAACCGGATAAGGTGCTCTGCAGAGCGGAGTCCGTCGTGACAACGGAATAGCTGACAGATGTATCGCCGGAAGAAGTAACAGTGAAGTCTAAAGTGGGATTCGTATCGGTATCGAGGTAATACCAGGTATCGTAGTTGTAATCCCATTCAGCGCCGCGGTCGGTATCGGTGCCGCCGTTGAAGCGAACTACGGCATCAGCACTGCCCGCTTCCTCATTGGTCATCACAAAGACAGCCGTGCGCTCAGGGGTACATGCCGGGAACAGTCCGCCATGAGTGCCGTAGTTGTCCTTATCAGAATACATCTCAATGGCATCGTAAGTGACGGCGACAATGTCGGTTGTTGTGGGGGTCACATCGATCCAGTTCGATGTTGCGTTCCCGCCGTCTACCAAGCTGATATCGCTCGCGTTGCCCTGAAGAACTTGAATATTGAAGTCGGGCTCTGCCATAATATTGGCGGTGTCGGAGTTGATCAGCTGCCACATGCGGAAAGCGCGCACACGATACGTGTCGCTTGTGCTCATGAAACCGTCATGATCCAGGAAAACCTGGAGATCGGCTTCATCGCGGAGAGCTACAGTCGTACCGAGATTGGAGAAGTCATGAGATGTTTTATTTGTAAACTCAGAGAAAGTAAAGGCCTTTTGCGTTGATGAAGACAAACTTGTCAGCCAACCCGCCTTGGTGACATACACACCACTGGGGTCTGTCAAGCGCCAAGTGTAATTGGAATTACCTTTGCTGACTTTATATGTGATCGTCTTTGTGCCGTCTTCATTTACAACAGCTTCTCCCTCAGGCTCAACTGCCTTTGTATTGAAGTTGTTGTATTGGAAGTAGAGATTAAATTCGGCTTCCGCAGGCACGACAGCCTCCAGCGCAATAGCGGTGCTGATCAACATATTTTTGGTGACAACAGAATAGCCTGCAGCAGTTGTGTTGTTTATCGACTGATTGAAAATATAGTTTTCGGTGTCGTAAGGATAGACATAGATGTTATACAGAGAGGCGTTGCCGGCTGCATAAGACATAAAGGGGAAATAGGTGCGGCTATTACTGACATAGGGATCGCCGGAGTGAATCATGCTGCCTGTGACGGGCATGATCATCTCTGCATAGTAATCATCTGCGGTGAAATTGGAATCATCGATTTTTTTAGAAGTTGTATAGACACTGACAACGCGCAGATAGATATCATTGCCGCCGCCGCCGTAGATATCTTTTTCCATGGGCAGCTTCATACTCTGACCGCCCAGATAGATATCGTAAGCTGAGGTTTGTGCGTTCCAGCCATAGGCACGCGTTGAATATTTGCCGGTCTCAATGGTGGCATAGAACATATTGTAGTTATCTACAACCGTTCCGCTTGCCGTTGCATCAGGGTCCGATTCATCGAAGGAGCTGTTGGTGAAACAGATCTTTTCATAGTCGTGCAGTTCATACTGAACTCCATCGATCACAACATAGTCAGTCTCGCCTTCGATAATAGTGTAGTCCGCCGGATTATAGATAAACTCGACTTCATCTTCGGCATTGGTAAACCAACCGACATAATCGAAGAGATCCGCGTCTAAACCGGCGGTTTTGTACAGTTCCAAAACAGGATATGTTGAATGGCTGTTGTAATTTTGGTCACGACCTACATAAAAATTGATATCTGCAGGAATAGAATCCCTGACATCCAAGGTAAGAACCCAGGTGTCTGTCGAAAAGCCATAGCCGTCGGTGGCTACAAACTCATATAGGTATATTCCGGCAACGCTGTTAGACAGGGAGCTGTTGATACCCCCGTGCTCCAATGCTTGGAAGCCGGTCAGATCGCCCCAGGTTTCACCCCCGTCTGAAGATTTGCGGTAGAAATAACTCTGATATGTCAGAGTGTCACCGTCAGGATCGGTGAAGATCAGACCGTTCATCAGATCATCGAGTTGATAGGAATGTCCTGTCTGAATCAATACTGTCAGATCTTCTACGCCCTCCACGAGGACCGGAACATTGTTCAGATTTTTTCCGCAGACATCGCAGATTCTGTCACCGTTTTCGTCTACGCAAGTTTCGCAGCTTGCCTCTGAAACAATCAGCCGTGCGGTAGCAGGAGCGATTTTGGCTTCGTCAGCATCTTTGTAGTTGGGATCCAGTGCCATTAGATAATACGTGCCGGGAGTTTCAGGAACGGTAAAAGTCAAATTGCCGTTGGAAGGTTCGGCATCATATTCGATGGGCTTGATTTGTCCCCAATTGCTGTCATACAGAGCGACAGACAAACCGGTTTTAGGTTCGAAATTGGTCGCTTCGAAAGTGGTACCCCAGCCTTGTGTGCTGACAGTCAGGCTTTCTCCGGGAACGGCATTATAAACGTCCTGATTGAAGCTGGCAAAGTAACCGCTGTGATAAAAGCCCCAGTTGGTGAACAGGGCAACATCCCAAGTGTCTCCGTCTGAGAGCAGGATGTAGTCGGAAGTAGCGCCCCAACCCGGACTCATGTAGGGATAACAATGATTGCGATAGTACATCAGGTTTTCATCATGACCCCAGAAGTTGGTCATATAGATACTGCAGGCGCTACCGTTAATCGTCAGCGCTTGCTTACCGTTACTATTGTAAGCGGAAGTCCAATCCATGTAGTTGATGCTTTTTTCTTCAGCGTACTCAAGAACACCGGATGTGCCTAAACAGCATTGATTCTCATCTAGGCCCATGTAATAGCGTTCGAGCAAATAGATGTACAGGTGAAGACCGGTGGGACGGCAAACGATTGTCTCATTCACATATCCGCCGCTGCCGCCATCAGTACCGTAACGGTAGTAATCCTCCAAGTCATATAGACCCAAGTCGAAGTAGGGCACCGTCACCTCAAGATGAGACATAACGGTATCATCAACGGCTCGGAGAGGGTATCCGTCATTTGAGAGCGTCACATATACGGTAACGCTGGATTGGGGGGTTTCGTCGTAGTTGTATTGGGTGGGGATGCCTTCTTCAGCCGCTTCGACCGTCACTGTCAGAACATGGTTGGTTGTAGCCATTTGGCAACTTGCGGTTAAAGTGACATCATAAACGCCCACATTATCGGTGCTGAAGTAGAAAGTATGGCCTGTTATCTTCGTGTGTTCATTTTGAACGGTTGTCTCAAAACCATATGTAAGTGTGTGACTTTGAATGTCGGAGAAAACAGTTTCCAGATCCAACACGTACAATCCGCCGGTTTTAACAGACGCTTGTGTCGGAGCATCGGGTAAAACGTAGATGCATGCATTCGCTTTAGGTTCCGACTCGGTGCGCGCAACCGGAACCGAAGAATCTGCTGTTAAAGATTTGGAATCTTCCTCCGTTTGATCAAAATCAACATCTGCGGAATCCTCGACAAGCAAGTGATCTGCGTTAGCAGGATCAGGGTCGTCCGGGTTTGCAGGTTCACTTTCTGCAGCTTCACTGAGCATAAAAGCAGTACTTGTTGCATCTGTGCTTGCAAGAATAGTGCCGGGGAAAATGCCAAGGACTAGAATAATAGCCATCAGCAGCGCTAGAAAGCGTTTTGAACTCAATTGCATAAGTAAACTCCTTTCATTAATATATGGTTATGTGATCACCTTACGGTGTGAAGCGGGTTGAGTCGGTCAATACCGACGATGAAATAAATTGCTCTTATGAAAAATATTCATATTGATGAGCGAAGTATAAGAAACTTGATCCGAGCAGGTTCCGAAGCCAAAAATGATAGATAGGTTGTGGTTGTCTGTTATTAAACGTATGGTTTTTCAGCATCTCTCTTTTTCCTGTATTCATTTTCCTATTTAGAAAGCAAAAACTGCGGCACATAATTTTTTCATTGCTGCAACAGTTGCTGTTTTTACAGTCCCAAAGCTCCTTTGTCCATCGCACGGGAACAAAGAAACAATCAACTATTCCAGTAGGTCTTCTGACTTGTGTCTCAAACGATGATCGGCTCGCCTTCTCAGAAATTATTTCCAATGGCTGACTTTCGTCAAACAGCTGACCCTCTCGACATCTACAGCGCCGGCAGCGTAGGGATTTTCACCCTTTTCTCTTGTTCAACCCGGTATTCGTCATGCGATATACAAGGTCACTGGAACAGGCTATTCAATTTTACTATTTATCATAAATAAAAGGTTATAGCGATTTTGCCTTTTGTTTAAAGGGCAGAATATCACCATAACCATTTTTGGTAATGATTCTTACGACAGCAGTAGGTCTCCCGGCTTACATCTCAAACGAAAATAAATCCTGTCTTCTCAAGGGATCCCTCAATGACCGGCTTTCACCGACGGAGTTATTTCTCGATGTCTACGGTATTGGTTAAATGTGGGGAATTGGATATTTTCCTTACCCCGTTTCCTTGTTAAGCTTCGAAACCTGGCAAATCGCCTTTACAGCAACGAAGCCACTGCTCGTACTTTTCCAAAATAATTGTACTATAGCGAATATATAATTGCAAGTACCACGAAGATGAGTGTTTCACAATCTGTTACTATAATAAAAGGTGAAAGATTGAAGGCGTAGCAAATCAAGTGCTCACCACCGTTTCGGCAACTTAAACCGTACTATGTAGTATAGAAAATCATAAAACACTCTTGCATATATTTCGTGATGATTCAGCCAAAAATAAAAGCAATCGCCATAATAAGTTTTAATAATATATTTCACCCTTTACCAGCGTGACGGCTCTTCCTCCAATGACGATTTCCACTCGGTCTTCGTCATCGAGGAGACTGACGATCTCTGAAGGTCGTCCCATTGCCTCTCCCTGAATGAAGACGGTTTGATCTCCTTTTTTGAGGAGATTGTTTTTATAGAGGTAGTAAGTCAGGGCACCGTTAGATGTTCCCGTTGCGGCTTCCTCGTCGATGGCGTATCTCGGAGCGAAGTTTCTGACGTGGATCTGTCCGTCCTTTGACTCTGTCGTAAAGGCGTGTACACCGACGACGTCATATTTTTCTGAGAGCTGACTCAGCTTCGCAAAGTCGGGGCTGATGGACGAGAGAACCTCTTCATCCTTTACAGGGAGCATGATATCGGGCAGACCGGTGGAGATCATCTCCGGTAGCAGAGGACTGTCTGTATCAGGCGTTGCATCGGCAATCCCCATGATGTGATACAGGTCTCTGAGAGCCTGCTCATCTTCGATGCGTCCGAAGGTTTCCGGCTCTCCCATCTGCATAAAGATCATGCCGTCTTTCAGCTTGACGCGGAGATTTCCGGCAAGGGTCTGATTGGTACATTCTCCGTTAGAAGGGATGATTCCTTCTTCGCAAAGAGCGTGGAAAAGGGCGATGGTGGCATGTCCGCAGAGATCCACTTCCGCCTCCGGTGTGAAATAGCGAGTGTGGAAGGCGTTTTCTCCGATTTGTCTGACGAATGCCGTCTCGGAGTAGCGCAGTTCCGCGGCTGTCTTTTGCATGACTTCTTCTTTTGGAAAGTCAGCAGCACCCAAAAGCACAACTCCTGCGGGATTGCCTCCGAAGAGTTCTTTTGAAAATGCGTCTACAATATAGAATCTCATCTGTCTGCCTTTCTTTTGACATGTGCAGGAGAAATCAGCAGTGAATCTTTTGAAAAAGAAATGTTCCTCGGTTACTCCATGCAGCAGTACTTGTATTTTTTTCCGCTTCCGCAGGGACAGGGATCATTTCGTCCGATTTTCTTTGAGCGAAGCGTCGTGTCTTGGCGGAAGGAGGATCGAATGGACATTTTTTCTTCTTTTGACAAAAGCGCATCCCACTCGGGCAGTTCATAGAGCCATTTTGCTTTGGCGCCGAGCATGTTGTAGTAGAGGGAGTGCAAGTCTATGTCAAGTTTTATGTGACTATTGAGCTCCAGCTCTTCCACAGAGAGCTTCTCTTTGAGAGAGTCGTTGATGCCTTCGAGAAAACCGCCCAGAACATCTTCGTCCAGATCAAAATGCTGCGCCAGTTCGGCGACGGTTCCTTCAAATCCTTCCGGATATTGCGCCAAGAGTTTCTCATAGGCTTTCTTCTCTTCCTCGAGATAGTAGGCGTAGAAGTAGTTGCGCTCTTCCGGCGAGCCGTTTTCCGCTTTTTTTCTCCAAGTTTCGATAATTTTCATTTTTCCTCACAAAAGTGTATTTTCTTTCATACTACCTGAAAACTGTTCTCGTGGAAAGAATGGTATACTTTATATGTATCGGATGTGAATGACGAACATGAATGTTTTAGGGGGTTATTTATGAGTTTGAAAGGAAAAATGCTCATCGCTCAAGGTGGAGGACCCACGGCGGTTATCAATCAGTCCTTGGTGGGAGCCATTCTTGAAGCGCGCAGGAACCCGAATGTGACGGAGGTTTATGGCGCACTACGAGGGGTTGACGGGATTGTCAACGAAAATTTTTTAGATCTTGACTTCGAAACCGAGGAGAATTTGGAAAGAGTGGCATCGACTCCCTCGTCGGCTCTTCTTTCTACGAGGGCGAAACCGGACAGAGAATATTGCCGCCGCATGTTTGAGGTCATCCGCCATCACGATGTGAGATATTTTTACTATATCGGAGGCAATGACTCTTCAGATACAGTGCGCATCGTCAAGGAATTTGCCGACAGAGCCGACTACGATCTGGTGGCGGTGCACATTCCAAAGACAATAGACAATGATCTCATGGAAAACGACCATACGCCCGGCTTCGGTTCGGCTGCGCGCTATGTGACGCAGGTTTTTCAGGGGGTCAATCAGGACAATCGCTCTCTGGAAGGCGTGTATATAGGAATTGTGATGGGACGCCACGCCGGCTATCTGACAGCGGCGAGTGCTTTGGCAAAAACCTATGAAGATGACGGGCCGCATCTCATCTATCTTCCGGAAGTGCCTTTTGTCATGGAGAACTTCTTGGCCGACATCAAAGAAGTCTATGAGAGACTCGGGCGCTGCGTCGTCGCCGTCAGCGAAGGAATATGCGACGACAAAGGCAATCCCATTATCACAAAGCTTGTCGAGGCGGAGTCTGATGCCCATGGAAATGTTCAGCTCTCTGGCACAGGTGCTCTTGGCGATCGGCTCTCGCAGGAGATAAAAAACGGACTTGGCATTTCCCGGGTGCGTGTTGACACCTATGGATATCCGCAGCGCTCCTTTGCAGGCGTCGTCTCCGACGTCGATGCAAGAGAGGCAAGAGAAGTAGGAGCGATGGCGGCAAAGTATGGTCGAGACGGTCTGAGTGGATCGGTTGTGATCCGACGCACAGGCGACTATGTCGTGGAGTATGATTTAGTCGATCTGGAAGCGGTTGCGGCCAAGACGAAGGTAATGCCTAAGAACTTCATCAACAAGAAAGGCAATCATGTCACGGAGGCATTCATCAAATACGTCAAGCCCCTTGTGGGAAGCAGTCTTCCCGAAACGGCGCGGCTTCGAAGTCCTCAGGTCGAGCGCACTTTCCATCAAAAAATGGAAAATACAGGAGAATAGAGTAATGCCTCTCTTCTTGTTGCCAACGGAGGAAAAGATATGATAGAAACACCTCAGCTTTTTCTGATTCCTACAAAAGCGGAAGAACTTCCTCGCCTGATGGAGATCGAGCAGCATCCGGAGAACAGGCCGGAGTTGTTTGTCAGCACTCTTGAGGAACACGAATTCCATCGAACCGACGAAAACTTCAGGCTTTTTTCCATCTTTGAAAAGGAGGAAGGAAAACGGGGAGACATGGTCGGCTACGCCATGGTGCAGCTCGATTTCCATAGTAAGACGTATCTTCTGAGAAGATTTGCGTTTATGAAAAAAGACAGAGGATACGGGCGCGAGACATTGGTCGCCCTGATTCACCACTGTTTTGATGAGCTCAAATTGAATCGCTTTTACTTGGATGTCTATCCTCATAACGATCGGGCCATCCATCTGTACGAAAGTGTCGGACTTGTATGGGAAGGAACGATGCGGGAAAACTATTGTTATGAGGGGAAATTTCTCGATCAGAGACTTTACTCTATGCTCAGGAAGGAGTATGAAGCCGGCAAGTTGGCAAATCAATAATATGCCTTTTTTTCATTGAATGTGGGAGCTGACTTCGGTCGGCTCCTTCTTTAAGACTTCACGAGCTGTTCAGGAGAAAGTATGAAGCAAATATGGAAAGAAATGTACGAAGCGGCAAGAGCCGTTCAACATGACAGGGAGATCTCCGAGAGAATCAGCGCGGGATGCGTAGCCGCCGCGGTCGAGTCGACGAGTGGAAACATCTTTGTCGGCGTCTGCGTAGACACATCCTGCTCTCTCGGGATATGCGCCGAGAGAAATGCCATCTTCCACATGATTACATGTGGTGAATATGAAATCAGACGCGTACTTGCCGTCATGCCGGATGGAAAGACCGGAGCGCCATGTGGAGCGTGCAGAGAACTTATGGCCCAGATGGCGCCGGGCAGATATCAAGATATTGAAATTATGTTGGATTATGATGCGGGAAAAAGTGTCACTCTCGGGGAGATAACTGCCGAGTGGTGGTTGTGATAAAAGATCTGTCTTCCTCTCGGGTCTGTTGAGAACCTCTATGTTATACTAAAGAAGAATGATTTCATCATGGAGGAAACGTCCATGCGCTGGCTTTTTGCCTGTATTTTAAGCCTGTGTCTGCTATTAGGAGCCTTTTTATTTCTCGCCGACTGTGATACGGCGTATCATTTTTTGTATCGCAGGAGCGGTGTGTATGAACAGCTTCCCTGGAGCCGGGAGCAGATCGGGGAATTGACCGAACACATTCGCGATTATCTCTTTGAAAGAAGCGACAATCTATTTGTCGTTCTCGACGGAGAGCTTGTATTTAAGGCGCAAGAAATCTTCCATATGTGGGAGGTGAGAATCATCTTCCGCACGATGCGAAGAATCTTCCTGGGTCTTCTTTTGGTGCTCGGCATCGGAGTATTTCGCCTGCCCGTGAGAGATCTTTTTAGAAGACAGCTCTTTACGACGGCGGGCTTTTTTATCGCGCTCGTTCCGGCCGCTCTGTTTTTTCAGGAGAGTTTTCTGTGGATGCACCTGCTGTTGTTTGATAATCCCTACTGGAGTTTCA
>JGI24710J26742_10004175_pt1 | contig 11998 bp, 10 predicted proteins | sample BioPla2DNA2_FD_26742 | JGI IMG/M metagenome (IMG submission 26742) | reverse complement strand
CCAGTGAGGCTTGTCCTTTCTTGGGATAAATCTTGAAGGTGGGGTCAACTGCTACCCAGCCCACATCCTGAATGTAAACTTCGGCCCAGGCATGCCGATATCCCTGCAGAGAAACTTCGGAACTGCCCGTCCGCCAGCTGGCACCGGTGAGTTGGGAATCACAAAAGCCATTGACCTGTCGCGCCGGCATCCCTGATGCCCGTGACAGGGCAACAAATAGAGCGGCATAGTCCTCACAGACGCCTTCTCCGTGGCGCAATGCACTAAGAGCACCCCGGTTTTTATGAACAGAATTCAGCTGGTAATTCATGTGGGCATCGATGAATTTGCCGATCTGGTTGATTTTAGCTATTTCATCGTCAATATCGCCAGTTAACTTCTCGGCCAGGGCTACTATTTCTGGATGACTGCTTTCGATTTTGCTGGAAGGTTTTAGATAACACTGGAGTTCATTGAGTGCACCGGTGGATGTTAATCCCCCTCCTGGCTTGATCCTTAGCAAATAGTCTACTATTATGGTTTCACTCTGTCCGGGGGAAATGGAGTCGATAACGACATGGGCGGTACGGCTACCCGTTTCACCAGTCTCGATCTTCTCCACCTTTTGGTTAAAGATCTCCCGTGAGGTCTGTTGGTAGGTGGAGTCAGCACTAATGAGCGGGAGTTGCACCTCCACCCCGGTAGCAGGTTGCCGGCCCGAATTGGTTACTTGGACAGAGATCTGAATGTTTCTAGTCACGGTAGAGTTGTCAACAGAGGCTGCCGAAGAGGTGTGGGGGAAGGAGGCTATTGTGATCATAGCCGCCGTTATCATAAATATTACCGCTTTTAAACCCTTGTTACACATCAAAATCCCTCCTATCGAGGGACCGACAAGAGGGTTTAAATTACAAAACCCTGCTTCGGAAACCTGGCGATCATAGCTCTGTGGAGCGTTAGACCCATGGCTTTGCGTCCTTGCCTTTCGACGAGTTTGCCTTTGTCGGTCAGGTTGTGTTTTATGGATAATTTTACCTGTTTNCACNGTAGAACATTTCCGGAATTTTTGCAACCATAAAATAATTTAGGACTTTAATGATTATTTTCTTCAATCGTAGATCCGGAATGGATTATTTATTTCATTTAATATCGATGATTTTTCGGCCAGTACTGTGTTGACTTATGGTGATTTCTATCCTATAATTCACTATGTCAACTTTATATTGATAGGCAACGAACCGGAGTAGTAGACGGGTGCCTGACAGAGAGCCGCCGGCTGGTGTGAGGCGGTAGCGGATGTCGAACTCGCCGGGAAGCTTTACAGGTGACAAGCCTGTAACGGATAAGACCGTTATCACTGCATAAAGTGGACAAATGTGGGGCTATGGCGCAGCTGGGAGCGCGCTTGAATGGCATTCAAGAGGTCGAGGGTTCGAATCCCTCTAGCTCCACCATTATTTATTTGTCAATAAGGGTGGTACCGCGGGAATATAACTCTCGTCCCTGACCGGGATGAGGGTTTTTGTTATTTCTATGCTAATAATAGTAACGAGGAGGACGTTTATGGAGCGCAAGTATGACTTCGAGGCAATCGAAGCCAAATGGCAGGCTTACTGGGAAGAAAACCATTTCTACGAAGTAACTGAAGATACAACCCGCCCCAAATATTACGCTCTGGAGATGTTTCCCTATCCGTCGGGGAATTTGCATATGGGGCATGTTCGCAATTATGCCATTGGTGACGTGGTGGCCAGATTCAAAACNATGAACGGATATAATGTACTCCATCCCATGGGATGGGATGCCTTTGGCTTGCCTGCGGAAAACGCTGCTATCAAACACGGCTCCCACCCAGCAAAGTGGACCACGGCCAACATAAATAATATGAAAGCCCAGCTGAAAACCCTGGGGACCAGTTATGACTGGAATCGGGAAGTGGCTACCTGCGACCCTGATTACTATAAATTTACCCAATGGATGTTTCTGAAACTATATGAACACGGCTTGGCTTACAAAAAGAGTGCGGCAGTAAACTGGTGTCCCTCCTGCCAGACGGTTCTGGCCAATGAGCAGGTGGTAGACGGTGCCTGTGAACGCTGTGAAGCATCGGTAGATAAAAAGCAATTGGAACAGTGGTTTTTCAAAATAACTGATTATGCCCAGCGTCTCTTGGATGATCTGGAAATGTTGCCAGGCTGGCCGGACAAGGTCAAAACCATGCAGAGAAACTGGATCGGACGTAGTGAAGGATGTCAATTCTCATTGGCTATCGAAGGCCTGGACGAGAGAATTACCGTATTCACCACTCGCCCTGACACTGTTTTCGGGATCACTTATATGGTCTTGGCTCCCGAACATCCCCTGGTGGCCAAACTGGTGGCTGGCCGTCCGGAGGAAAAGCCGGTTACAGAGTTCGTCAAACGTATGAAGCACTTGAATGAAATGGCCCGCACTTCCACCGAAGCAGTGAAAGAAGGGGTTTTCACTGGAGCTTATGCGATCAATCCTATGAATGATGAGCGCATTCCCATCTGGATAGCCAATTACGTTCTGATGGATTATGGCACCGGAGCTATTATGGCGGTTCCAGCCCATGACCAGCGCGACTTTGATTTTGCCCGAAAATATGATATACCTATCCGAGTAGTTATCAAAGCTGAGGATACTCCTTTAGATGGCAGTCAACTGGTGGAAGCTTATGCAGGTGATGGCCTGATGGTGAATTCCGGAGATTTTGACGGTTGTTCCGTGACAGAGGGTCAGGCCAGAGTGATTGCTTATATGGAAGAGAAGGGTATAGGCGAAGGAACCATAAACTTCCGCTTGCGCGATTGGCTCATATCCCGGCAGCGCTACTGGGGAGCACCTATTCCCATCGTCTATTGCCCCCAGTGCGGTACGGTGCCGATACCCGTTAAGGATTTACCGGTTCTGCTGCCCCTGGAAGTGGAATTTCGTCCTTCCGGCGAGTCACCGCTCAACTACGTTCAGGAATTCTACCAGACCACCTGTCCAGTCTGTGGTGGTGAAGCCCGTCGGGAAACTGATACTATGGATACCTTTGTCTGTTCATCCTGGTATTTTGATCGCTTCTGCAGCCCGCAGGAAACGGAGCTTCCCTTTACCAGGGAAGCCGCTGATTATTGGATGGCAGTTGACCAGTATATAGGCGGAGTGGAGCATGCCATTCTTCACCTGATGTATGCCCGCTTCCTCACTAAATTCTTATATGATATTAAGATGTTGAAGGTACAGGAACCCTTTACCAATCTGCTCACTCAGGGCATGGTCTTAAAAGACGGTTCCAAGATGTCCAAGTCCAAAGGCAATGTAGTCAGTCCGGAGGAGATCATTCAAACTTATGGAGCTGACACGGCCCGCTTGTTCATCCTGTTTGCCTCGCCACCGGACAGAGATCTGGAATGGAGCGATCAGGGTGTGGAAGGTGCTTACCGCTTTTTGCACCGGGTATGGCGTCTGGTGACTGGCAGTATCGAGACTCTGCAGGATGTAAGCCGTCCCACCGAATATAAGGAACTGGATCCGGCTGCAAAAGCTCTGCGCTTTAAGACTCACGCTACCATCAAAAAAGTCTCCTCGGATATTGAGGAACGTTTCAATTTTAATACCGCCATCAGTGCCATCATGGAGCTGACTAATGCCATAAATACCTATGGTGATCAACAAGAACAGGATCTATGTGTTCTGAAAGAGGCCGTAGACACTCTACTGATTTTACTCAGCCCCTTCTGTCCACACATTACTGAGGAACTCTGGGAAATGATGGGTGGTGCCAACAGCATTCACCTGCAGTCCTGGCCAACCTATGATCCTGCCGCCCTGGTTCAGGATGAAATTGAAATAGTCCTGCAAATTAGTGGTAAGGTCAGGGATCGGATCATGGCTCCGCCAGATGCATCTGAAGACGAATTGCGAGCTTTAGCTCTGGATAATCCCAAAATTAAAGAGTTGACAAAAGGTCAGAATATAGTAAAAATAATAGTTGTGCCAAGGAAATTGGTGAATATTGTGGTAAAGCCTTAAATAAGTACTAGGTACCAGTGATGAATTGGTATATATTTTACACCCCCCGGGGATGGGCCGCTATTCATAGTGAAAAAAAGACCTTGTTAGCAATGGTTTTGCCCACCCCCTCCCCCCTAAAAACCTTTCATCCTTATATAAATTAAACCGGGTATTATACCCGGTTTATTACATTTCCTTTCCCCTGGTCGATAAGTTCCGCAGTTATTTCAACGGTCACATAATTAACGACTGGGAAGTAGAACTAGGCCTGTTCCTGTTGAAGCCATCACCTGACATAAGGTCAGACTTCACTTTCTATCAGCAGACGGGGAGCATCTGCCCACAAGTTCTCCAGTTGGTAGTACTCACGTTCCTCTTGGCGAAAGACATGCAGAATCACTGAGCTGAAGTCCAACACCGACCATACCCCCTGCTGAAATCCTTCTTTACGACTAGGGTAAATGTTCTGTTCCCGCAGTGTTTCTTGTACATTTTCAATAATAGAACGAACCTGGATAACACTTCGACCACTGGCGATCACAAAATAATCGGCAATGACCGTCAGGTCATGGACATCTAGAACTACTACATTCAAGGCCTTTTCATTCAAGCAAGCCTCTGCGATCGTTCGTGCCAGTTTTTCCTCTTGATTCAACAACAACCCTCCAATACGAAATTATCCTTCGTTATCTTTATCATGTTCGGCAAACTACTTCTCCATACCCGCAAGTCGAAGGATCGTCCCCTAACTTGCGTGAAGCATTTCTAGCATCCGTCCAGATCAAGGCATTTTTGCAGNTAGTAGTTGCGTACCTCTATAGAACGGGGGTGAATAATGCGCTGCTGGTCAATACAGTAGCGTATGGTCGTCTCCAATCCATACAGCATACCTTGTTCCAAGCTCCGCTCCGTCAAGCATTTGAGCCGCTCCATGCCTGGGTAATCCCNGCCAGGTTCGATCATGTCTGCCAGATAAATAATTTCCTCCAGGGAACCCATAGCCACAGCCCCTAAAGTATGGTGAGCGATGGCCGCCAGCATCTCTTCATCCTCAATACCCAGTTCCTGCTTAACCAGGTAAGCTCCTACCGGGCCATGCAGCAGATCCGGCAGCAGGCTATCGGCGGGATGCTCCATCAACTGATAGATCTCTGCCCGATCCAATAGTTCCTGACCAGACATCCCCTTAGCATAATCATGCAACAGACCCGTAGCATAAGCTTTTCCTNGNTCGACCCCATACTGCTCCGCCAGATCACGGGCTACTTGCGCTACCTGTAAACTGTGCCGATAGCGGTTGGGCGAAAGACGCTTTTGAATAATGTCCATGAGTTGCTGATCGCTGTATTTCATCATTAATATTTCCCTAAGAAACAAAGGAACTGTCCCCTTGTTCCCATTTCCTAATAAAGTGAATTGTCATAGATGTATTGTTCCACAGCTGGCGGCAGTAGATAGCGAATGGGTTTCCCCTGCNNCACTCGACAGCGTAAATCNGTAGAAGAAATATCCATAGCCGGGATCTCTAAAATATCCACCTGATCCCAAAACTCTGGGGGCACTCCCTGTAAAGCCGGATCACTGCGGTTCAACTCATAAGCTGGGCGGGTCACCACTATAAAACGACACATGGTGACCAGACGCTTGATATCTTTCCAGGTGTCGAGAATGTAAATTGAATCCATTCCCATAATAAAATATATTTCTGTCCCGGGATATGTCTGCTGCAGAGTTTCGATGGTATCTATGGTATAAGATACCCCGGAACGCTCAACCTCCAAGGTAGACAATTCAAAAGCAGTATTGTCAGCTATAGCCAGCTCCACCATGGCCACACGATGCCTGGCATCCAGAACACCATTGGCATTTTTATGGGGTGGCTGAGCTGTCGGCATAAAAATAACCCTATCCAGATGGAATCCATAGGCTGCATACTGTGCGGCCACCAGATGTCCATAATGAATCGGGTCAAAAGTGCCTCCTAAAACGCCTAATGCTTTTCTGCTTGTCAATGTATCACCTGTGCAAATAATGGAAGTCTATATCAATAATAACGGGTATGTAGCGAAATTGCAATCGCGCCAGCGATATGTTTGCATTTATAAACCATTAGTCCTTCCCCGCCAAACAACCTACCCGGCTATGCTTCCTTTAATCGTCCAAAAGCCCTATAATAAGACTATTATTGTGGGGAGTATTAAAAGTGGAAACACAGGTCAACTTGGTTTTTCATAATAATGGACTGAGAAGCTATATCGAAGTGGATCTCTGCGAGCGCTGTCCCCGCCAGGATGATAAAGGCTGCTGCGGCTTTTATTCACCGGTTTTTTACGCCACTGATCTGGTTTATCTTTATCATAATAAGCCCGATCTTTTGGAGGAAATCTTCGCTATCAACGGGATAACCGTTTTGGATGCTTCAGTTACTGTAAATCAGCGACCCGATGGTGCCAGCTACCGTTGCCACTTTCACAACCGTAGCGGAGGATGCCGTCTGGCACAAACTTTAAGAGAATCGATCTGTCGTCATTTTGTTTGTCCTGGCATTGGTTGGGAAAAAAGCCCTGCTTTGCAGAAATGGCGTTTGTTTTTTGAACAGCTGGCTGATTACGAGATCAGCTTGAATAATGGTGCCGCTGAACTACTACAGGCCCATGGCCTGACACTGCGTGATCCCGGTGATCGGCAACAGGCCATCCAGTTGATGGATGAATATTTGGCCCAGGCGACCAGCAACCGACCAGCCTTTTTTGATGAAATGCCTACCAAAGAAGCAGCCATGGTCACCTGTGAGCTACGTTTTGGCCGGGATTGGACTTTGTAAATATTGAGGGAGGGTATGTGTTGATTAGATGGGATGCCAACCGAACTATCCATGACAGCGTTTTGGGATGCATTGGCCGAACTCCAATGGTAAGCCTGAAACGCCTTTCTGCTGGTATTGAGACCGACATCTGCGTCAAACTGGAGTTCCCTAACCCCAGTGGCAGCCTCAAGGATCGCGTGGCTTATGAAATTATTCGTCAAGCTGAAGAACGCGGAGATTTAAAACCAGGCATGATACTATTGGAAGGAACCACCGGGAATACAGGCATTTCTACCGCTATGGTAGGTGCGGCTTGCGGCTACCAAGTAAAAATAGTTATGCCGGAGGGAATGAGTGAGGACGCAAAAAGACTATCCAGGCCTATGGTGCCGAACTGGTTTTGACTCCGGGTGCCGAGACTGATGTGGATCTGGTATTAGAAGAAGTTGCCCGTATCAAGGAGCAGTACCCGGGACAAGTGTTCGAAATTGGCCAGTTTTACCGGGAAGATAATCTCCAAGCCCATATCAATAACACCGGACCGGAGATTTGGGAGCAGACCGGTGGAGACTTAGACGCTTTCATTATGTGTCAGGGAACTGGTGGTACGGTCACCGGTACAGCAAAATATCTAAAAAGTATGCGGCCCGATATTAAAATATTCGTCTCTGAACCGGCGGATTCGCCTATACTGGCTAAGGGGAAAATCGGACATCACACCGTGCAGGGCATTGCCGACGGTCTAATTCCGGATATATTGGATCTGCAGTATGTGAATGGAATAATCCTGGTAAGCTCTGAGGATTCCATGGAAATGGCCCGCCAGATGGCCAGGCAGGAAGGTATATTCTGCGGCACTTCTTCAGGATGTAATGTAAAAGCTGCTTTCAAACTAGCTGATAAATATCCTCATTTCAAACGCATCGTTACCATGGTAAATGACAATGGCCTGCGCTACCTGTCTACTGAACTCTGTGGCAGTAAACCGGAGCGTGCGCTGCTGCAGCGCGAATACGAACTGAGCGCAGAAGACCAGCAAAAACTAGCCCAATACCAATTCGAGATAATCGAATAGCATGATGCGGGGGCGACAGTGTCGTCGCCCCCCTACAGACAGGGGATCGTTTGGGGGTCACTCCTGCCTGATCTACCTGATGGTATGCAAGCTTTGNACTGCAACGGCAATCTTTTAACTGGTCTGCCGAACCTGCCCAACAGCCTTACCACACTTATTTGTTCATATAACTACCTGTATGTTTTTGACGGTTCCCTGAGATCACTAATAGTGAACCATCCAGCCGCCACTAAAACCTACACACCACAGTACAGGCTCAAATATAGGGGAAGTGATATCCAACTGGCCAAGCAAGAGACCAAACAATTAAACAGCAGTGATCTAAAAATACAGATGAGTTCCGACGGCGGTATCTGGGGGGATGTAAAGAATGCCGACCTGTCCTCCCTGACCTTTTACAGTTCCGACAATGCAGTAGCCAAGGTGGACTCTACCGGCTTCATTACCGGTCAGGGAACAGGAACCTGCAGTATTTATGCTCTGCTGGAAGGAATAGATTCCGCATATACCAAGACTGAGATCAAGGTAACTGTATCCGAGCAGCCTGCCGGCAGTACAGCTGATCCTATAACCGATCCTGTAACCGATCCTGTAACCGATCCCAATCCTAAGGGAGACGACCCCACATCTGATCCCATACAACCTGCAGACCCAACTGCACAGCTAAAAATCCTGATGACTATTGATAGTCCCACAGCTTTTATCAATGATAAAGGGAAACGCATGGATGTGCCGCCCATGATCATTAGTGACCGAACCATGGTTCCATTTCGTTTCATCGGTGAAGCTTTTGGAGCTCAGGTAGAATGGTTCGGCGAAACCAGAACAGTACTGGTGAGACTGGATGATAAGGAAGTGCGGTTGGTCATTGGCCAGACAGGGCCAGGGCTTGATGTACCTGCCCAGATCGTCAACAGCCGCACCATGGTGCCGCTTAGATACATTTCAGAGTCTCTGGGAGCAGACGTACAATGGTTCCCNGANTCCNGNAGTGTAGAAATCAAAAAATAACCAGACAACCTGGTTAGACCCAATAATTGATGAAAAGTGCTGCAGACTGCTCCTGCCGCAGTTAGGAAGCAGGGGCAGAATTAGAGGCCATGTCCAAACGGCATGAGTATTTCGGACGGGGATGTTTGTGCAATTACCGAAACGAAAGTCAAACAGATTGAAACATTACGATTATAGCCAGAACGGTGCCTATTTTATTACGGTATGTGTAAAGGATGGACGGGAATTATTAGGTAAGGTCGTTGGGGGCGATGACCATAGTACCCCCTATGTTCTTCTATCAGAATACGGTATGGTTACGGATAAATACATTCGCAGAATAACAGGAATTAATCAATATGTGATTATGCCTAACCACATTCATATGATAATACTAATCGATAGCCACGAAAACGGGACGATGTGGGCATCGTCCCCTACGCAACCAGTTCCTCAATTGATAAAATCATTGAAAACATTGATTTCAAAAGAAATTGGTTGTTCAATATTTCAACGATCCTATTACGACCATGTTATCCGCAGTGAAAAGGACTACGAACAAATATGCCAATATATCGATACCAACCCGCTGAGATGGACGGAAGATGAATATTATACCAAGTAGGGGGCGATGCCCACATCGCCCCGTTCTTTTCAAATTACCGGATATGGCCGTCGCCGTAGATTATAAACTTGGTGGTGGTCAGTTCGGGAAGGCCCATGGGACCACGGGCATGCAGTTTCTGAGTGCTGATGCCTATTTCCGCTCCGAAACCGAACACATTCCCGTCCGTAAAACGGGTGGAGGCATTGGCATAGACTGCGGCTGCATCGACTGATGCCAGGAAATGGCGCACCTGGCTGTAATTTTCACTGATGATAGCTTCGCTGTGTCCCGTACCATGGGTATTGATGTGGTCTATAGCCTCTTCCAGACTGTCCACTATCTTCACAGCCAGGATCAGATCCAGGTATTCTTCATCCCAGTCAGCTTCCTGAGCCGCCACTATGTCGGCCACGATCTGCTGAGTCCGCTGGCATCCGTGAATCTCCACTCCTGCCTGCTGCAGTTCTGCTATAGCCTTGGGCAGGAACTCATCTGCCACCTGTTCATGAACCAATAGGGTTTCGGCAGCGTTACATACCGAAGGACGCTGGACTTTGGCATTTAAGATGATGGGCAGAGCTTTGTCCAGATCAGCATACTGATCTACATAAACATGGCAGTTGCCCATGCCGGTCATGATCACGGGTACACTGGCATTTTCCAGTACCGCTTTTTTCAAGCCTTTTCCACCGCGGGGTATCAGAACATCCAGATAGTCATTCATCTTCATCATGATAACAGCCGCTTCCCGGTCTTCACTGTCCACCAACTGGATAGCACCGTCCGGCAATCCGGCCCGAACAGCGGCGTCTGCTATAATACGGGCAATCACCCGGTTGGAATTGAGAGCCTCTTCCCCACCGCGCAGCAGAATGCTGTTGCCAGCTTTAACACACAGTGCGGCAGCATCAGCGGTAACATTGGGCCGTGATTCATATATTATGCCGATCACTCCGATGGGAGTTCTTACCCGTCCTACATCCAAACCATTGGGGCGTTTACTGATCCCCAATACTTCACCGATAGGGTCGGGCAGAGCCGCAATTTCTCTTAGACCTTGCGCCATATCCTTGATGCGTTTTTCATCCAACATCAAACGCTCCAGAAGTGCTGCCGTAAGCCCTTGCTTTTCTCCCTGCTCCAGATCGAGGCGATTGGCAGCAAATATTTCCCGACTACCCGCTTCCAGCGCGTCAGCCATGTCCAGTAAAGCCTGGTCTTTGACCGTGGTAGGAGCAACCGCCAATTGTCGCGAAGCCTTCTTGGCCTGGCGACCCTGATCCAATAGTGTTTTTCTTAGCTGATTGTCCATTTTCCCTTTCTCCTCCATCTGTANTAATAAGATTCCTATTCCACCCACAGGTTATTGCGGTGGATGATCTCGTCATAGTCTTTACCGCCCAAAATCTTTTCGATCTCGGTAGTTTTCTTACCGGCGATCTGTCTTATTTCGGAATCACTGTAATTAACTACTCCCCGAGCTATTTCCAAACCCGCTTGATTACAAACGGCGATGATCGCCCCTCGTTCAAATTCCCCCTCGACCTGCTGAACTCCCGAAGGTAGAAGACTTTTGCCCCGTTTTAAAAGGGCTTGCTCAGCACCGGGATCTACTGTAACTGCCCCTTGAGTAACTGAACCAAAGGCGATCCACTTCATGCGGGCATGCATGCGCTCAGTACGAGGGATAAAGAGCGTGCCCAAGGGTTCTCCGTCCACTACCCGACGAATAACATTCTCTTCGCTGCTGTTGGCGATTACCATGGGTATCCCTGCGGCCATGCAGATGCGTGCCGCTTTCAGCTTGGTATACATTCCCCCACTGGAAAAGCTGCTGCCCCGGTTGTGAGAGTTACCTTCCATCTCATCGGTGATTTCCTCGATCTCACCGAGCAAAGTGGCGTTGTGATCGAGCCGGGGGTCGCTACTGTAAAATCCGTCTACATCAGACAAAAGTATCAGCAGATCAGCATCAACGATCCCTGCCACCAAGGCCGACAGAGTATCGTTATCACCGAATTTTATTTCTTCTACTACCACAGTATCATTCTCATTAATTATAGGGATCACTCCCATGGACAGGATAGACANAAAGGCATTAGTGGCATTCAGGTAACGTAACCGTTCATCAAAATCACCGCGGGTGATCAATACCTGGGCCACCGTTTTGCCATATTCAGCGAATAATTTCTCATAGAGGTGCAGTAAAGCACCCTGGCCGATGGCTGCCAGAGCTTGTTTTTCGGGCATGGTTTTGGGAACGTTTTTGTACCCCATGCGATTAGCACCCACTCGAATGGCCCCGGAGCTGACCAGTAATACCTCCATGTCCTGGTTATGTAGATCAGCGATCTCTCTTACCAGTGACTCTATTCTGCGCAGATGCAGCTGGCCGTTGCTGTGAGTAAGAGTGCTGGTGCCGACTTTGATTACAACCCGGCGGCATCCTTTTAGCAATTTACGTTTACTCATTATTATCCCCTCAAACCCATCGGGGCGATGTGGGCATCGCCCC
>JGI24710J26742_10004170_pt1 | contig 12006 bp, 8 predicted proteins | sample BioPla2DNA2_FD_26742 | JGI IMG/M metagenome (IMG submission 26742) | reverse complement strand
CATCNTCTTCTTCTGTTTCCTCAACAGCTACCTTTGCCTCACCGATTGAAGCAACAAGCTGCGTCGGGTCGATATCAGTGGAAATTCCCTTACCAAGATCTAGATCACTTACAAATATACTATATCCGCCTTCCTTGTCAGACACATCAACCTCGATAAAATCGGGAATATCCTGAGGGAATCCGGATACCTGAATAGAATCCATCTGTCTGTTTAATATTAATCTCTTTGCCTTTAAGAGGTCTCTTCCGATAAACTTCAGTGCCACATCCACCTTAATTTCCTCGGTAAGTGATACCTTTTGAAAATCCACATGATGGTACTCATATTTCAATGGAGAATATTCGATCGTCTTAACCATTACATCATAGCTGTTCTTATCTGAATCCTGAAGATTGATAATCGCATTTCTTCCATTTTCTTTTAATACTCTTCTAAACTCATCTCTCTTAACGGCGATAGGTACTGAGTCCATACCCTTCTGGTTAATAACTCCGATTATATAACCATTATTCAGAAGTCGTTTGTTTTCTCGTTTATTAACTTCCTTTCTTATTTCCATTTTTAGTGTTGCAGTTGCCATAATATGTTCCTCCTTAATTTGTCTCATATATAGTTGCTTATTTGCATGTATGCTATATTTAAATACTTCTTAGTTTACTGCTCTCAGATTATTTCACATATCTGCCTTTTGTATATACAATTGGCACCTCTAAATCAAAATAGCAAATAAGCATATATTCTTATTTTATATAAATATATACAAATGTCAAGTTATTAGCCTTTTTTGTATTGAAAACTAAAAAAAGCATGACAAAAAGGAACCATTGATATATATCAACGGTTCCTTCTAATTCTCTATTTAGTATAATTTATTCTTTTACGCCACCTAAGGCAACACCCGCAATAATATACTTAGATAATGCGAAATATACTAAGAACAATGGCAGTACCGTAAGTGTCAGTCCAAGATATACTGCACCGTATTCCGTCTTATAGATATCACCCTTAAGTTGGCTTATCATAATCGGCATAGTGTATTTTGATTTGTTTGTCAATAAAATCGATGGCATAAAGTAATTGTTCCAGCTTGCAACAAATGCGAAAATAGCCTGTGTAGCAATAGCCGGCTTCATAATAGGTAAAATAATCCTATTAAATATGTGGAATTCGCCTGCTCCATCGATTCTTCCGGAATTCACGATATCAAGAGATAGGGTTCCTATCAGATATTGACGCATGAAGAAGACTGTCATAGGAGCGGCTATCGCCGGAAGTATAAGCGGCAGATAACTGTTGGTCCATCCAATACGATACATAAACTGATAAAAACCAACACTCAGTAACTGGCCAGGTACCATCATAACGGCCATTATAAATGTGAAGAATGCCTGACGCAGCTTCCAATTATAAGCTACTAATGCATATGCTGTCAGTGATGAAAAGTATACTGATAGTACTGTAGCACCTGTAGATATAATAAACGAATTATAAAATCCTACAAAAGGATTAAAGCTCTTTCCCTCGAATACCTTATAGTTACTTGAAAGGAATTTTGAAGGAATTAATGAAATTGCATTTGATTGTATTTCATATGTACCACGGGTTGCATTTACGATCATTATATAAAACGGTATAATACTTAATATTGCCAATAAAATACATGATACATAGATGATTACCTTGTATATTTTTTGAGGTATGGTCGTTTCATGTCTCATTTTCCCATCCTCCTTGTTTCTTTTTCAGCCTTTTTAAGGCTCTTAATCAACTTTCTTTCCTGCTTTCTAAGCTTGGCAGCATCCCTATCATACATAATCAGGAATAGAGTAGCCGAACAAATTGAGATTATAACAAACATTATTAAGCTCGCAGCAGAAGCTCTGTTATACAGATAACTTCCTGAGAAAGCCTGATTATATATAAACGTAGCTGCTGTTAATGTAGCATTATCAGGTCCACCTGCCTGGAACAACTTTGGTACGTCGAACATGTTCAATCCACCGATTAAGCTTGTAACCAGTGTAAACAGCATTATCGTTCTTAGGTTAGGTAATGTAATCTTAAAGAATGCCTGTCTGCTGGTCGCACCGTCTATTTCAGCAGCCTCGAACAACTCAGGATTGATACCGAGTACACCTGAAATAAATATAATCATAGTATAACCGTACCACATCCAGAACTGAATAAACGATACAATTCCTCTGGCAAGTGTTTTGTTTAACAGTAAATATATCGGTGCATCGATAAAACCTAAACTCTGTAATAACGAGTTAACCGGTCCTGTCGGATATGCAAATAGCGTACTAAACAAAATAGCTATAGTAGCCTGTGTTATTATATTAGGCATATAAAATACTACTTTAAAAAATCCCTGACCCTTAATCTTGCGACGATTATTGGTGAACCAAGCCGTAAGTAAAAGAGCCAACAGAATCTGAGGAATAAAGTTAACAATCCACATTCCAACCGTATTACCCAATGATTTTTGGAAGGATGGATTCTTTATAACTGATTTAAAATTAGCAAATATATCTTCTAAGAATTTGAAATCTGTTCTTCCAATTCCTTTAAAATCCGTAAAACCAATTATAGTAGTAAACAGTAACGGATATAATTGGAAGACAATATAAGCTAATACAAATGGAATACTGAATATATATCCATATTTAGCGTAACTAACGCCCTTGCGTCGCATAATGTATCACCTCCGGTATGCTTATAACCCCTCTTTGATATAATTTTAGGGCGGTCGAAAGGCTTCGCCGCCCCAAAATTTTAATCTAGATTAATTATCTAAATCTACTTCAACATCAAGGTTATCTGCTACAAGCTGTTTGAAATCAGCAAGAGCCTGTTCACGGGTCTTGTTTCCAGCAGTGTACTCACGTACCTGTCCACGGAAATGTCCATTGATTGTCTCGTCATACTGTGTTAAGTTCTTACCATTTGCGAACTCACCAGCAGGAACGAAAGCATCAAACATGTTCTGACCGTTCAGGAAATCGATTTCGCCGTTAGAAATCTTCATAACAGCACCGGATGCAACAGTATCCTTGGTACCACTTTCAGGATCAAATGTTCCGTTAGCCCACATATACTGTAATCCGTTCTCACTGTAATCAAGTGTAATCCACTCAATAATCTTTCCTACAGTCTTAGGAATCTTGGTATCCTTGTTAGCAAGTACCCATGATCCACCCCAGAAGAAACCTACAGGAGGCTCACATACTGCCCAATCGCCGTATGTACCTTCACCGATCTTCTCACCACCGGAGTTACCAGCCATAACGTAGTTAATTAACCAAGCAGGTCCGAAGAAACCAAATACAGGCTTCTCACCAACGCCCTTCATATCTGCATACCAAGCGTCTGTCCAGTCCTGAGTATCATTGTGATAACCATTATCTTTAAGCTTCTTGGAGAGATCTAAGAACTCTTCACGCTTAGGATCGATTGTAAGCTTACCGTCTACAACCCAACCCTGGTCGGAGCTGTTCTCAACAGCGTGCCAGATATCTCCGTCACCGGATACGATAGCATAACCCTTAGCCTTTAACTCCTCAGCTGCTTCAAAGAACTTATCCCAGCCAGGACCAATCTTACCTTTGATTACTTCAGGATCATCTGTTCCCCAAGTATCCTTAGCAAGTGAACGACGATAGATGAAAGCACCGCCGGTTGCCTGATAGCCAAGTCCTACTAACTTACCATCGGGATTGGTTCCAATCTCAACAGTGTAAGGTGCAATCTCAGCTTCCTCTAACAGTCTGTCTACATCGATACCAAGGTCAGCATAAGGTGCAGCATACTGATAAGCATCACCCTGACAATACTTGAGAACGAAAGCCGCCTCAACTACATAGATATCAGGTGCATCTGCGCCACCGCCTGCAAGAGCCTGGTCAAGAGCCGGCTGATAGAGACCGTCGGTAGTAGCAATAATTGTCTCNTTGATCTCGTAAGGAAAATCAGGATTGAGTTCCTTATACTTCTGAAGCATCTTAGGAACCTCATCCGTAAATGCATAGATGTTAAGTGTCTTTACACTCGGATCATCCTCTACTTCCTTTGCAACTTCCTCAACTTTTTTTGGAGGCTGCTGTGTGTCATCTGTCTTATTTGAGCCTTCCTTTGTGTCATCTTTCTTACAGCCTGTCAATGCTAATGACATTAACAATAAGCTGGCAAGAAGTAGTGCTAAAAATCGTTTCATGTTATACCCTCCTCTTATATTTTGTATTCAAAAAAATACAAATGTATTATAACAAATTAAAATATGACAAGCTTCTCAAATATTGCTATCTTAATCTCATATATTGCTATTTTTGTGCAATATTTATATATTTAGTCCTAATACATCTGTATTTATTGACGTATTTAATTGGTCTAGGACTTGTTAATCTTGAATATTTTAATAGCTTCCTCTAGTTTTTTAGCATCTTTTTCTAATGTTATTGCCGCCTCTTTCATTTGTTCAACTGATTCATTTTGAATAATTGCGGTTGCATTCATCTCCTCCGCGGAGGCGGCTGTCTGCTGTGTAACGGCAGAAATATTTGAAATTGAATTCAATGTTTCCTCTTTTACTGTTTCAATATTATTAAGTCTGACAATAATACCGCTGAAATTCTCCGCCAGCTTATTTACATGATTGCTGATGTCATCAAAGGCATCGATTGTTCTGTTTAATGCCTCAATTTGTGATTCTACAATATCCTCAGCCTTTTTGGCCGTTGCAACAGTTTCGTTATTCTGTACAGCAATATCTGCTACGGTCTTCTGTATCTGGTTAGCCGCCTCCATACTCTGGTCGGCTAATTTTCTTATTTCTTCTGCTACAACAGCAAAGCCTTTACCTGCATCTCCCGCTCTGGCGGCTTCTATTGAAGCATTTAGTGATAACAGATTAGTCTGGGCAGCAATTTCATTTATGATGTTAACAAAGCTTTCAATTTTCTTTGACTGCTTCTCGAATTCCTGTATTTTTCTGATAACATCCTGTGTAATTTCCGAGGTTGCTTTAGACTTATTATTTAATTCCTCAATAATATGAATACCATCGTCGGTTACGGATTGAGTATCATTGGCAATCTTCTTATTATCGTTAGTGTTTTCATAGAGTTGATTGATTTGCTCGGCAAGCTCCGACATTTGAGTGAGACAATGCTCAGCATCTTCTGCCTGATGGATAATTCCCCCACCGATATCATCAATTGTTGCGGTTATTCCCTTAGTCGCCTCCAGNAGCTCTCTCGATGTAAACGATAATCGTTTGGCCGAATTACTTACTGTTGCGCTTACTCCCTGAACATCTCCGATTAATTTACTCATATTATTTATCATATCCGAAATTCCGATGGCAAGAGTCTGGAATTCATCCTTTCGCTTAATGTCAAAGTCTACGGTCAAATCACCCCTTGCCGCCTTGGATATGGATTTATTAATATCGTTAATTGATCTTGTAATACCCCTTGTTATGATTAATACTATGGCAATCGCCACAATACATGCCACCGTAACAAATGCGACACTTATTGCTCTGATGCCACTAACCTCTTTTAAAATTGTACTCTTGGGAATCAGTGAGCAAATTATTCCCGGAATCATATCAAACTTACTATATATAAATAAGTAGTCCTTACCATTAAATTTCTCATAGGAGTATCCGCTTTTTTCTTCTGATTCCAATGCTTCATGGTAATAACTCAAATCAGAGAACACACTGGTAGCATATGTATTTACCAAGGTTTCTCTTCCATCCTCGGTAATATAGCCCTGAATGCTCCCTTCTCCCATATCAAAATCGAAAAACATATCTCTGATACTGTCGGCAGATATATCAAAAATTATATATCCGCGACTGTCACTGAATTTTCTTATAAGACTTATAGCATAACTGTCAGTATTATATTCTTTGTTTTGCAGTAAAATATCATCTAATTCTTTATGCTCACCAATCCATATATGTTGAGTCTTTTTCTCTTTAAACGTGGTTCCAATATGTGAATTAAGTATTTGTTCATATAAATAGTTATTTATACCCGTAGTCGTAGAGATACCCACTCCGTTTGCGCTTATAATATGAATATTTGATACAAAGTAATTTGACCTTGCATTCATATTAATTCTATCCTGTAAATCATCATAGGATTTTACACTGGCCATGGCATCCTCATAACTCAGCTCAAAAAACTTCTTAAAATTGATATCTCCTATTATCTCCATAGAAGATCTTTCCGCAATGCTAAGTCCTAAATTCATATATCTTTTCATGGCATTAGTTGTGTCTAAAGCGCTGACCTCGAAGTTATGGATAATTGCGTCTTCAGATTTTTTGTAAGAAACCACACCATAAATAGCCAAAAATAATATGGGTATTAGAAGTCCTATGGCAAGCCTTACCTTAATACTCTTCCATAAATATCTCAAAAAGAGTAATTTTTGAAGCCTATCTTTAATACCTGATATGAATGGTTTTAAGCGCTTCTTCATTTGTAGTCCCCCCAATAAGTGTAATAATTCATACTTTTTTCNTATATATCTATAATATAGCAGTAAACCATATGAAAATCAACGTATTTTGACAGATTTAATTATTAATAATCAATTATTGTATTTTTACCTGGTACCAAATTGGACTGTACCAGGTACCGATTTGGGCTGTACCAGGTACCGTACCGGGTACCGTACCTGGTACCATTATTTTCCTTGACAACATTTTGATATTGTTTTATATTCTAATTAGATATCTAATTAGATGGCTAAGGAGAAAGATTATGAATAAAATTCAGCGTCTGCATGTGGCTCTGATACAATGTTATACGGCACATAAGAAATGTAGCTTTCAGGAATTTCAAAAATTGAATCTTACTACCGGCCAGCCTAAGGTCTTGTATATTCTTCATCAAAAGGAAGGATATCTTCAGAAGGATCTTGCGAAACGGGCTCATGTAGAGCCCGCCACTATGACTTCCATTCTTGACAATATGATGAAAAAGGGACTTATTTATAAGGAGCCGACTTTGGTTTCAGGCGGAAAACGCGCCAATGCAATCTTTCTTACTGAAAAAGGCCGCGATATGTCAATAAAGGTCAATAAGATTGTTGATGATATTGAGAAATTGAGTTTTCAAGGCTTTAGCGATGATGAAAAGCAATTATTAGTAAGTTTAATGGAACGAGTTCAGTCAAATCTTCAAAATTATTAATAAGGAAGGGTACTCATATTATGAAAAAAATTCTATCATTACTAATTCTCTTACTATTGCTTCTGCTTACTGCCTGCTCCGATAAGGAAGCCGCTGAGGAAGGCATGACCGATAACAATGAGCAAGCAGACCTTATCAATGACAATACGAGCGATACCAATATTGATGAAAAAGACTCGGAAAATGACAAAGATACATATGACATCGTGACCGATGATACTTCAGATAAGGAGCCGACAGTTATGCCCGAGAATGAAATTGTCCCTGAGCAAAAATATATTGAATATACCCCTGTTGATGCAATACCGGAAGAATACCTTATCCAAAGAACGGATAATGCAGGTACTATAGAAGCAATTACATATACGACAAAGGACTATTTTGGAGACGAATCGGAGATTACCAAGCCCGCCTATGTATATCTCCCCTATAACTATGATGAAGCCAAACAGTATAATGTACTTTATCTTATGCACGGTATAGGCGGCACGGAAAACGAGTGGGGAATGAATAACGATTCCTCAAGAATAAAAATCATTATGGATAACCTGATATATAATGGAGAAATCGAGCCATTTATCATCGTAACTCCCAACGGACGTTCCAGCGCTGGCTATGCCAGTGCTGCCACGGACTTTAATTCCTTTTATTTATTTGGAAAAGAACTCAGAAACGACCTGATTCCTTATATCGACAGCAATTACTCCACATATGCCGATTATGATGAAAATGGCTATGACCTGACAAAGGCACGGAATCATCGGGCTATGGCAGGGCTGTCTATGGGCGGAATGCAGACGATAAATATTGGAATGTGTGAATGTCTGGATATCATAAGTTATTTTGGAGCATTTTCCTCCGCTCCCACAACTAACACCGCTTCTGTGATTTCCGAAATAATAAATGGTGAATTTTCCGACTATGATATCAACTATTTTTATAATATATGCGGAACCGAAGACAGTATAGCCTTAGCCAGTGCTAAAGCCGCTGTCACGGATCTTACCGACTTAACCGATAAGCTTATAGACCAAAAGAACCTTATATGGCAGGAAGTCGGCGGTGGTCATGGCTTTGATGTATGGTTCTTGGGATTCTATAATTTTGCCAATATTGTTTTTAAAAGATAATTAAACGGAGAAGAGTATGCTAAGAAGAATATTGATTAAGAACGGATGGATTGAAGGACTTCCGGCATCAGACCCTCGGATTACTGCATTTAAGGGAATTCCCTTTGCAATGCCCCCAGTTAAGTCCTTACGCTTTCGGGCACCTGTTCCGGCTTCTAATTGGGTAGGAACCATGAAGACATATAGCTTCAAACCGATTTCAATGCAACCTGTACCGNGTCTTGATACGGACAATATTTATACCAGGGAATGGCATGTCGACCCTGATATTCCAATGAGCGAGGACTGTCTATATTTAAATGTTTGGACGCCGGCAAAACGGGATGATGAGAAGCTCCCGGTATTTGTTTGGTTTTTCGGTGGCGGCTGGCAGGTTGGGTATACATCGGAAATGGAATTTGACGGCGAACGCTTTGCCAGACGCGGTATCGTTTTTGTCAGTATTAATTACAGATTAAATGTCTTTGGTTTTCTCTCTCACCCGGAAATCACAGATGAAAATCCGACACAGCCGGGAAATTTCGGACTGCTGGATCAACAGCTTGGTTTAAAATGGGTAAAGGAAAACATTGCAGCCTTTGGCGGCGACCCGGATAATATAACAATCGGCGGTCAGTCCGCAGGCGGCGGCAGTACANTGATGCAGATAGTCAGCGAGCAAAACGAAGGACTGTTCCAAAAGGCTATTATTCAGAGTGGTGTGTTAATGAATCCCTATGAGGAGATGTTACCCAGACGCACCCTATCGGAAGCCGAAAATATCGGCATTGAATTCTTTGATTTTTTAGGAGTTAAGAGCCTCGAGGAGGCAAGAGCCCTCCCTGCATCTTTTATCATGCAGAAGTGGGAAGAATACGGAGGCTTTTTCACCTCAATGAAATATTGGATGCCAATACAGGACGGTTATTTCTTAAAGGATAATCCNATGAAGCTTTTCCTGGATGGCAAGTACAGCAAACTTCCATTGCTACTCGGACATACCGAAAATGAATTTAAGGCTAGTCTGAATGTACAAACTAAAGAGGAATTAAATATAAAGGCAAAAGAATTATTCGGTGACAATGCCGATGAGTTCTTGAAACTGATAGGCTGGCCCGATGATACTATAGATAATATAAAGAAATCGGCTGAGGTTCATGCTATCGAATATGCGATTCGAATTTTATGTGATGATGATAATGATGCAAATTCGGGTATAAATAAATACTATTATGAATTTAATCCCGAAATACCGGGATGGGACAATCCGGGGTCGTTTCATTCATCGGAATTATGGTTTACTTTCGAAACATTGGCAAAATGCTGGCGTCCATTCACAGGCAAGCATTATGATTTGGCGAGACAGATGTGTAATTTTTGGTCTAATTTTATTAAAACCGGTGATCCTAACGGAAATGACCATACAGGNGAACCAATGCCCGAATGGAAGCCTTATACAAAGGAAAACCCTAACAAAATGTTATTTACCGATGTTCCCCATCCTACCGTTTGTCAACCTTCGTCGATTATGTCCTTTCTGGTTCGCGATTATATTAAGCGAAGCAGACCTATCTGATAAAATTACTCCTTTTAATTTTAGAAAGGGCTGTTTACACAGCCCTTTCTGCATTTTTATTCTAATGTAAAGGAAGCCAGACTGGCACCTCCGCTTCCGGTATAAGTAAAATATAAGGCCTGAACTCCGTCGGGAATTGCAATATTCCCCTCATATTCTGTCCATACATTGGTAAAGTCCACAGGAATCCTGCCAAGAGCCGGACCGTTCCATAATGTTTTAATCTCAAAAGCCCCGCGACAATATCCCCTCACCTTTATTTTAACCTTTCTTATATTCTTACAATCAAAGTATTTAAAACCGGCGGTAGCGGTGTTTCTCATATTTGCTATATACCCAATTTCTTCGTCACCGTCCCTGCCATCCTGTGTAATCTTTGGAAATCTTCCGTCCATCCACGGGTCCCCCGTATATATGGCGTCATCCTTACAAAACAGATTACATGCGATATATGCAGGATACTCACCATGGCCTCTTAAAGGACCGTTGTTGGAGCCACAGGAGGACATTTCCACCTGAGGAATGCTGCCGTCGCTTAATATTTTGATTTCCTCCATGCATCCCTGTCGGCAAAAATTCGTTCCATTGGTATGTCTATGATAGAAAATATACCATTTACCGTTAATCTCAGCCATTCCACCGTGGTTATTGCCTCCGTAATACATTGGCTTATCCGCAGGCTTATAGGAATCGATATGAAGGTCATTATTACTTACAATAACTCCCTGATATTCGAAGCCCTTCGTGGGGTATAGGCTCGTGGCATAGCAGAGCTCGTGCATGACAACCGAAGAATATACGAAATAATATACGTCTCCGACTTTTCTGATAGACGGAGCCTCGAAAAACTCATGCCCTTCGTATCCACTGCCTTTACTATATGGCTCACTGGGAGCAATAAATACAGGCTCCTCAATAATTGTCAGCATATCGGAATCAAGAACCGTAGCCATGGGTCCCTTTCTGGATTTGTCTCCTTTAGCACAGAATCCGGTATAAAGATATGTTCTGTCATTTTCCGTCAACACGGCAGGATCGAACTGAGGCTGGTCTCCTTTTCTTTCTCCAAGACGGGTCCCATCAGCATAATGTACATATCCATAGAATTCATACTTCCCTGCCGGCGTGTCACAGACCGCTACGGATACCACAGAAACCTTATCAAGAACATAATATAAATAATAGCGACCGTCCGGCCCTCTGGTAACGTCAGGAGCATATAGACACATAGCTCCGTCCGGATTTAACGGATCGTCTGTTTTTCCGTATATAATTCCCTCATATTTCCACTCCCGTAAATTATATATAGATGCAGAATAACAGACATAGTCATTCAGGCAAAACACATGACCATTGAACCGGTCATGAGAGCCGTAGACATATACTCTGTCCCCATATACATGGGGTTCACCGTCCGGTATATACTCCCAGGACGGCAGATATGGATTATAACCCTGTTTAGTCATACTCATCTTCTCCTTTTTCGGTGCCCATTTTCGGTACCAGGTACGGTACCAGGTACCGTACCTGGTACCTATTTTATCATATTTCATTATGAACCGGTAGACTTATAATGTTTGACACCGAATTTCCAGAACATAAGGCTAGGTATAAAAAACAAACAGACCACCAAGGGCAAAAACATATACAATTTATTATCGTTTCTTCCAACGGTTCCACCCAATATCATCAGAAGCATCGTAAGAATCTTATCCCAACTCCACGGAATTTCAGATATATTAATTATATGTCTCTAAGAAGCTCAAAGGAGTCGAAAACAGGTACATCCCACCATAGCTGGGACCTCTGTCCAAATACAACTCCTATCTCACTGACATGTTCTTTTCTTTCTTTCCAAGGAATTCTCCCATTGATAGTACAGCTTCCGCTATCCGGCGTTAATATACCGCTTAACACCTTTATGGTACTGCTCTTACCTGCTCCATTGGGACCGATATACCCGACCATATCCCCCTCATCGATTGTAAAGGAAATATCATCAAGTGCTTTGATACATTCATACTCCCTATGAAATAGAGCCTTGAATGCCTCCAAAAAACCGGCATTTCGCCGGCTAACCTTAAAGGTCTTAGAAATGTGTTCATAAATT
>JGI24710J26742_10004165_pt1 | contig 12014 bp, 6 predicted proteins | sample BioPla2DNA2_FD_26742 | JGI IMG/M metagenome (IMG submission 26742) | reverse complement strand
CGGTTTGATTAACTCCTTTGCAACTTATGCGAGAATTAACGAATATGGATTCATTGAAGCACCATATCGTAAGATTGATAAAACAGATCCAAAGAATCCACGCGTAACCGATGAAGTTGTATATATGACAGCGGACGAAGAAGATAACTACCATGTAGCACAGGCGAATGAAGCATTAGATGCGGAAGGACATTTTGTTCGTAATTCTGTATCCGGTCGTTATAGAGAAGAAACACAGGAATACGAAAAGGCTATGTTTGATTACATGGACGTATCTCCTAAGATGGTGTTCTCTGTGGCTACAGCGTTAATTCCGTTCTTGGAAAACGACGATGCGAACCGTGCGTTGATGGGATCTAACATGCAGCGTCAGGCAGTACCGCTTTTGACAACAGAAGCACCAGTTGTAGGAACCGGTATGGAACCTAAGACAGCAGTTGACTCCGGAGTTTGTGTAGTTGCAAAAAATGCAGGTATTGTAGAACGTTCTGTATCTAACGAGATTACCATTAAAACAGATGATGGTAACCGTGATGTTTATAAATTAACTAAGTTCTCAAGAAGTAACCAGTCTAACTGTTACAATCAGAGACCAATCGTGTTTAAGGGTGAACGCGTAGAAAAAGGTCAGGTTATTGCAGACGGACCATCTACGGCTAACGGAGAATTGGCATTAGGAAAGAACCCATTGATCGGATTTATGACCTGGGAAGGTTATAACTACGAAGATGCTGTTCTGTTAAGCGAAAGATTAGTACAGGAAGATGTTTACACTTCTGTACACATTGAGGAATATGAAGCAGAAGCACGTGACACCAAATTAGGACCGGAAGAAATCACAAGAGATGTTCCTGGTGTTGGTGATGATGCACTGAAAGATTTGGATGAAAGAGGTATCATTCGTATTGGTGCAGAAGTTCGTGCCGGCGATATCCTGGTAGGTAAAGTTACTCCAAAGGGAGAAACAGAACTTACAGCAGAAGAGAGATTGCTTCGTGCAATTTTCGGTGAGAAAGCAAGAGAAGTAAGAGATACATCCCTAAAGGTACCACATGGTGAATATGGTATTGTTGTAGATGCAAAAGTATTTACAAGAGAAAATGGAGATGAATTGTCTCCTGGAGTAAATCAGGCAGTTCGTATTTACATTGCACAGAAGAGAAAAATTTCTGTTGGTGATAAGATGGCTGGTCGTCATGGTAACAAGGGTGTTGTTTCCCGTGTATTACCAGTAGAAGATATGCCATTCTTACCAAATGGACGTCCTTTGGATATCGTATTGAACCCATTGGGTGTGCCTTCTCGTATGAATATTGGACAGGTGCTTGAAATTCATTTGAGTTTGGCGGCTAAGGCATTAGGATTCAACATTGCAACTCCTGTATTCGATGGAGCAAACGAAGTTGATATTATGGATACCTTGGATTTAGCAAACGATTATGTAAATCTGTCTTGGGAAGAATTTGAGAAGAAACATGGCGAAGAACTTTTACCAGAAGTTTTAGAATACTTATCCCAAAACAGAGACCACAGAGAGTTGTGGAAAGGTGTTCCGATCTCTCGTGACGGTAAAGTAAGACTTCGTGATGGTAGAACAGGAGAATACTTTGACAGTCCGGTAACTATTGGACACATGCATTACCTGAAACTGCATCACTTGGTAGACGATAAGATCCATGCACGTTCTACTGGCCCTTACTCATTAGTAACACAGCAGCCGTTAGGTGGTAAGGCACAGTTCGGTGGACAGCGTTTCGGAGAAATGGAAGTTTGGGCATTAGAGGCATATGGTGCATCTTATACATTGCAGGAAATCTTAACAGTAAAATCTGATGATGTTATTGGACGTGTTAAGACTTACGAAGCAATTATTAAGGGTGACAATATTCCTGAACCGGGAATTCCAGAATCCTTTAAGGTACTTTTAAAAGAACTTCAGTCTTTAGGCTTGGATGTAAAAGTCCTTGATGAAAATAGAGAAGAAGTAGAGCTGATGGAAACCAGCGAATACGGAAATACTGATTTGAATTCTGTGATTGCGGGAGATCGTAATTTCGCATTTGAAGAAGATGAATCCTTCGGCGAGATGGGATTCCAAAAGCAGGAGTTCAATGAAGATGAAGAATTAGTAGATGTAGAAGAAGAGGCAAACGAAGAGGACGATTTCGGCGACTTTGATGATGTTCTTGACGAAGAATAAAAAGGGAAAGGAGTGTCATACATGCCAGAGACAATGAATAAAGAAAATTACCAGCCAATCACATTTGATGCAATCAAGATTGGTCTGGCATCACCTGAAAAAATCAGAGAGTGGTCCAGAGGCGAGGTAAAAAAGCCAGAGACCATTAACTATAGAACTTTAAAACCAGAAAAAGATGGATTGTTCTGTGAGAAGATTTTCGGACCAAGTAAGGACTGGGAATGCCACTGTGGTAAATACAAGAAAATCCGTTATAAAGGCGTTGTGTGCGATCGTTGTGGTGTAGAAATCACCAAAGCGAGCGTGCGTAGAGAGCGTATGGGACATATCGAGCTTGCAGCTCCTGTTTCCCATATCTGGTACTTCAAGGGAATCCCAAGTAGAATGGGATTACTCCTTGACCTTTCTCCAAGAACATTGGAGAAAGTATTGTACTTTGCTTCCTATATCGTATTAGATAAAGGAACTTCAAATTTGCAGTATAAGCAGGTATTGTCTGAAGCAGAATATCAGGAAGCAAGAGAAAAATTCGGTAGTGATTTCCGTGTAGGAATGGGTGCAGAGGCAATCAAAGAATTGTTGCAGGCCATTGATTTGGAAAAAGATGCTGCTGAATTAAAGGCAGGATTAAAAGATGCTACCGGACAAAAACGTGCAAGAATTATTAAACGTTTAGAGGTAGTAGAAGCATTCCGTGGTTCAGGAAACAAGCCGGAATGGATGATTATGGATGTAATTCCTGTAATTCCNCCAGATTTACGTCCTATGGTACAGCTGGATGGTGGACGTTTTGCAACTTCCGACTTGAACGACTTGTATCGTAGAATTATCAATAGAAATAACCGTTTAAGAAGATTATTAGAATTAGGCGCACCAGATATCATTGTTCGAAACGAAAAGAGAATGTTACAGGAAGCAGTAGATGCTTTGATTGACAATGGTAGAAGAGGTCGTCCAGTTACCGGACCAGGTAACAGAGCATTGAAGTCCTTGTCTGATATGTTAAAAGGTAAGTCTGGACGTTTCCGTCAGAACTTACTTGGAAAACGTGTTGACTACTCTGGACGTTCTGTTATCGTAGTAGGACCAGAACTTAAGATTTATCAGTGTGGTCTTCCAAAAGAAATGGCAATCGAATTATTCAAGCCATTTGTTATGAAAGAGTTAGTTGCGAATGGAACAGCTCACAACATTAAGAGTGCTAAGAAAATGGTAGAAAGACTTCAGTCAGAAGTTTGGGATGTGTTAGAAGAAGTAATCAAAGAACATCCGGTTATGTTGAACCGTGCTCCTACACTTCATAGACTTGGTATTCAGGCATTTGAGCCAATTTTAGTAGAAGGTAAGGCAATTAAGCTTCACCCATTGGTTTGTACCGCATTTAACGCGGACTTCGACGGAGACCAGATGGCTGTGCATCTTCCATTATCTGTTGAAGCACAGGCAGAATGCCGTTTCTTACTGTTGTCACCAAACAACCTGTTGAAACCATCTGATGGTGGTCCGGTTGCCGTTCCTTCACAGGATATGGTACTTGGTATTTACTATTTGACACAGGAAAGACCGGGTGCATTAGGAGAAGGTAAGTTCTTCAAGAGTGTAAACGAAGCAATCTTGGCATATGAGAACGAAGCTTTGACGTTGCATTCCAGAATTACTGTTCGTATGACAAGAACTATGCCGGACGGTGAAGTAGTAACAGGAATGGTAAATTCCACCTTAGGAAGATTTATCTTTAATGAGATTCTTCCACAGGATTTAGGATTTGTAGATAGAACAAACCCGGAAAACAAACTAAAATTGGAAGTAGACTTCCATGTTGGTAAAAAAGGTTTGAAACAGATTCTGGAAAAAGTTATCAATATTCATGGAGCAACTAAGACTGCTGAAGTTTTGGATGATATTAAGTCCATGGGATATAAGTATTCTACAAGAGCAGCTATGACCGTTTCTATTTCTGATATGACTGTACCAGAAAAGAAACCGGAGTTGATTCAGAAAGCACAGGATACTGTTGATAGAATTACAAAGAACTACAAACGTGGTTTGATTACAGAAGAAGAAAGATATAAAGAAGTAGTAGAAACATGGAAAGAGACTGACGATATTCTGACCAAAGAGCTGTTAGATGGTTTGGATAAGTATAACAACATCTTTATGATGGCTGATTCCGGAGCCCGTGGTTCTGATAAACAGATTAAACAGCTTGCCGGAATGCGTGGTTTGATGGCAGATACAACTGGTCGTACCATTGAGTTGCCAATCAAGTCAAACTTCCGTGAAGGTCTGGACGTATTGGAGTACTTCATGTCTGCCCATGGTGCTCGTAAAGGTCTGTCCGATATAGCTCTTCGTACCGCTGACTCTGGTTACTTAACCAGACGTTTGGTAGACGTATCACAGGAATTGATTATTCGCGATATTGACTGCTGCGAAGGAAAAGAAGCACCAGGAATGTATGTAAAGGCATTCATGGACGGAAAAGAAGAAATCGAAAGTCTGGAAGAACGTATTACAGGACGTTTCTCCTGCGAAGATATCTGCGATGCAGAAGGAAATGTATTAGTTAAAGCAAACCATATGATTACACCAAAGAGAGCAGCACTTGTAATGAGCAAGGGTGTAGACAAAGATGGTAATGCATTAGACAAAGTAAAGATTCGTACCGTACTTACTTGTCGTTGTCATAACGGAATCTGTGCAAAATGCTATGGTGCAAACATGGCAACAGGTCAGGCAGTACAGGTTGGTGAATCTGTTGGTATTATCGCAGCACAGTCTATCGGTGAACCGGGTACACAGTTGACCATGCGTACATTCCATACCGGTGGTGTTGCTGGTAACGATATTACACAAGGTCTTCCTCGTGTCGAAGAATTGTTTGAGGCTCGTAAGCCAAAGGGACTTGCAATTATCACAGAGTTTGCTGGTACAGCAACACTTAAAGATACAAAGAAGAAACGTGAAGTTATCGTAACAAATAATGAAACCGGAGAAACAAAGGCTTATCTGATTCCTTATGGTTCCAGAATCAAGGTAATGGATGGAGCTGAGTTAGAGGCTGGTGACGAACTGACCGAAGGTAGTGTAAACCCACATGATATCTTAAAGATTAAAGGTGTTCGTGCGGTTCAGGACTACATGATTCAGGAAGTTCAGCGAGTATATCGTCTCCAAGGTGTAGAAATCAACGATAAGCATATCGAAGTAATCGTGCGTCAGATGTTGAAGAAGATTCGTATCGAGAACAACGGAGATTCCGATTTCTTACCGGGAACTTTAGTAGACATTTTAGACTACGAAGATATGAACGAGAAGTTGGTAGAAGAGGGCAAAGAGCCAGCAGAAGGAAAACAGGTAATGCTTGGTATTACCAAGGCTTCCCTGGCAACAAACTCTTTCTTATCAGCAGCATCCTTCCAGGAAACAACCAAGGTATTAACTGAGGCTGCAATCAAAGGAAAGATTGACCCATTGATTGGTCTGAAGGAAAACGTAATCATTGGTAAGTTGATTCCTGCCGGAACCGGTATGAAACGTTATCGTGATATTAAACTTTCTACAGATGTAAATAGTCTGGATGAAATCTATTTTGATGAAGATATGATGGATTTCAGTTATCAGCCGGAAGAAGCTGAAAATACAGAAGAAGCAGAAAAAGTAGAAGAGTAATAGTAATAAAATAAAAGAAGGAGCTGTCCGCAGTTGATTTTTATCGGCTGTGTGGCAGCTTCTTTTTTGGAGAACAATAATCTGAGAAGTGGAAAAACGTGTTTCTTATGGTAAAAAATGCGTATATTACATGTAAAATGCGGGAAAATTACTAAAAAATGCTTGACATAGGACTTTTATACTTATATAATTATTTAGCGTGCATGCGAATGCATGTTGATAAATAATACAGGAGGTGAAAAGAATGCCAACATTTAACCAGTTAGTAAGAAAAGGAAGACAGACATCTGTTAAGAAGTCTACAGCACCGGCTTTACAGAAAGGATATAACTCCTTGAAGAAACGCCCAACTGATACAGCTTCTCCACAGAAGAGAGGTGTTTGTACTGCAGTTAAGACTGCAACTCCTAAGAAACCTAACTCTGCTCTTCGTAAAATCGCCAGAGTACGTCTTTCTAACGGAATCGAAGTAACAAGCTACATTCCAGGTGAAGGACACAACTTACAGGAACATAGCGTTGTTCTTATCCGAGGCGGAAGAGTAAAGGACTTACCAGGTACCAGATACCACATCATCCGTGGTACATTGGATACAGCAGGTGTTGCAAATAGACGCCAGGCTCGTTCCAAGTATGGTGCTAAGAGACCAAAAGACGCTAAGAAATAAATTTTAGTGTAGCAATAGTATCACAGTAAGAGCAGTGTTTTATTGGACAAAATGTTCGGTAAGAAGCAATTGCAATGGTTAGTGTTGGAAAACGCGAGAGCGTACATTCTTTTTGAATAGATAAATTTCCGCACGAACACAAAAATGTGAGTACCGTTGAATTAATCGAAAAAATAAAAACATGATTAAGGAGGGAAGCGACGTGCCACGTAAAGGACATACTCAGAAAAGAGACGTTTTAGCAGATCCAATGTACAACAACAAAGTGGTTACAAAACTTATCAATAACATTATGTTAGATGGTAAGAAAGGCGTAGCTCAGAAGATTGTATATGGAGCATTTGACAGAGTTGCAGAGAAGACCGAAAAGCCAGCTATCGAAGTATTCGAAGAGGCTATGAACAACGTAATGCCAGTATTAGAGGTAAAGGCAAGACGTATCGGTGGAGCAACATATCAGGTACCAATCGAAGTAAGAGCTGACAGACGTCAGGCTTTAGCTCTTCGTTGGTTAACTCTGTTCTCCCGTAAGAGAGGCGAGAAGACCATGGAAGAAAGATTGGCAAATGAGATTATGGATGCAGCTAACAATACAGGCGCATCTGTAAAGAAAAAAGAAGATATGCACAAGATGGCAGAAGCAAACAAGGCTTTTGCACATTATCGTTTCTAATCGAAACAGCGTTATCTTTGTTTAAGAAATTTAGGAGGAAAAGACCTTGGCTGGAAGAGAATATCCATTAGAGAGAACCAGAAACATTGGTATTATGGCTCATATTGATGCTGGTAAGACAACAACAACAGAGCGTATTCTTTACTATACCGGTGTTAACTATAAGATTGGTGATACTCATGAAGGTACTGCTACCATGGACTGGATGGAACAGGAGCAGGAAAGAGGTATTACCATTACTTCCGCCGCTACAACATGTCACTGGACTTTGGAAGAGTTTACAAAGCCAAAGCCAGGTGCACTGGAACACCGTATCAACATCATCGATACTCCAGGACACGTTGACTTTACAGTTGAAGTTGAGCGTTCACTTCGTGTACTTGATGGCGCCGTTGGTGTCTTCTGTGCAAAAGGTGGAGTAGAGCCTCAGTCTGAAAACGTATGGCGTCAGGCGGATACCTATAACGTACCTAGAATGGCATTCATCAATAAGATGGACATTTTAGGAGCTGATTTCTATGGAGCAGTAGATCAGATTAAGACACGTTTAGGTAAAAATGCAATCGTTCTTCAGTTACCAATCGGTAAGGAAGATGATTTCAAGGGAATTATCGATTTATTTGAAATGAAAGCCTACATCTATAATGATGAAAAGGGTGATGATATTTCTGTAGTTGATATTCCTGATGATATGAAAGAAGACGCAGAACTGTATCATACAGAGTTAGTAGAAAAAGTATGTGAATTAGATGATGATTTGATGATGGAATACTTAGAAGGTGAAGAACCATCTGTAGATGCAATGAAAGCAGCATTAAGAAAAGGAACTTGTGAGTGTACAGCTGTTCCTGTTTGCTGTGGATCTGCTTATCGTAACAAAGGTGTTCAGAAGTTATTGGATGCTATCGTTGAATACATGCCATCTCCATTAGACATCCCTGCTATCAAGGGTGTTGACTTAGATGGTAATGAAATCGAGAAACATTCTTCTGATGATGAACCTTTCGCAGCTCTTGCATTTAAGATTATGACAGACCCATTCGTTGGTAAACTTGCGTTTATCCGTGTTTACTCAGGTACAATGAATGCTGGTTCTTATGTATTGAATGCAACAAAGGGCAAGAAGGAACGTGTAGGACGTATTCTTCAGATGCATGCAAATAAGAGAGAAGAACTTGATAAAGTTTACTCTGGAGATATTGCAGCAGCAGTTGGATTTAAGTTTACAACAACAGGTGATACCATCTGTGATGAACAGCATCCTGTAATCTTAGAGTCTATGGAATTCCCAGAACCAGTTATCGAGTTGGCTATTGAGCCTAAGACAAAAGCTGGACAGGGCAAGATGGGTGAAGCTCTTGCAAAACTTGCAGAAGAAGACCCAACATTCCGTGCTCATACAAATACAGAAACAGGACAGACAATTATTGCTGGTATGGGTGAGCTTCATTTGGAAATCATCGTTGACCGTCTGCTTCGTGAATTCAAGGTAGAAGCTAACGTTGGTGCTCCACAGGTTGCTTACAAAGAAACATTTACAAAGCCTGTAGATCAGGAATACAAATATGCAAAACAGTCTGGTGGACGTGGACAGTACGGACACTGTAAAGTTAAATTCGAGCCAATGGATGCCAACGGAGAAGAATTATTCAAATTTGATTCCGAAGTTGTTGGTGGTGCTATTCCTAAGGAATATATCCCAGCAGTTGGTGAAGGTATCGAAGAAGCTACAAAGGCTGGTATTCTTGCAGGATTCCCTGTAGTTGGTGTACACGCTACTGTATATGATGGATCTTACCATGAAGTCGACTCTTCTGAAATGGCATTCCATATTGCCGGATCTATGGCATTCAAGGAAGCTATGAAGAAAGCAGCTCCAGTATTATTAGAGCCTATCATGAAAGTAGAAGTAACTATGCCAGAAGAATACATGGGTGATGTTATCGGTGATATCAACTCCCGTCGTGGACGTATCGAAGGAATGGACGATATCGGTGGTGGTAAGATTGTACGCGCATTCGTACCACTTGCTGAAATGTTTGGATATTCTACAGACTTACGTTCCAGAACACAGGGACGTGGTAACTACTCTATGTTCTTTGAGAAATATGAGCCAGTACCAAAGTCTGTTCAGGAAAAAATTATTTCTTCAAAAGCAGAGTAATATTGAGAGAAAATACTTGAAAAACCTCTGATTATTTAATATAATCAGAGGTAGCCGAGTAACTTTTTAAGTCAATTATTTATAAGCATCGTTTGTAAATAATTGCAATTATAGAAGATCGCCCTAAGGGGCATAAAATTAAGGAGGACGTTATAAAATGGCTAAAGCTAAATTTGAAAGAAACAAACCACATTGTAATATCGGAACCATTGGTCACGTTGACCATGGTAAAACAACTTTAACAGCAGCTATCACAAAAGTACTTGCTGCAAGAGTTGCAGGAAATGAAGCAACAGATTCCGAAAACATCGATAAAGCTCCAGAAGAAAGAGAAAGAGGTATCACTATCTCTACAGCTCACGTTGAGTACGAAACAGAGCATAGACATTATGCACACGTTGACTGCCCAGGCCATGCTGACTATGTAAAGAACATGATCACTGGTGCTGCACAGATGGACGGAGCTATCTTAGTAGTAGCTGCTACTGACGGTGTTATGGCTCAGACAAAAGAGCATATCTTATTATCCCGTCAGGTAGGTGTACCTTACATCGTTGTATTCTTGAACAAATGTGATATGGTAGACGACGAAGAATTAATTGAATTAGTAGAAATGGAAGTTACAGAACAGCTTGAAGAATATGGATTCACAGATTGTCCAATCATCAAAGGTTCTGCTTTAAAAGCTCTTGAAGATCCTAACGGAGAATGGGGCGACAAGATCATGGAATTAATGGATACTGTAGATAGCTATATCCCAGATCCACAGCGTGATACAGATAAGCCTTTCTTAATGCCAGTCGAAGACGTATTCACAATTACAGGACGTGGTACTGTTGCTACTGGTAGAGTAGAAAGAGGTACTCTTCACTTGAACGAAGAACTTGAAATCCTTGGTGTTAAGGATGAAGTTCAGAAGACTGTTGTAACTGGTATCGAAATGTTCCGTAAGCAGTTAGACGAAGCTCAGACTGGTGATAACATCGGTGCTTTACTTCGTGGTGTTAACCGTGATCAGATCGTTCGTGGACAGGTTCTTGCTAAACCAGGTACTGTAACATGTCATCACAAATTTACAGCTCAGGTTTACGTTTTAACAAAAGACGAAGGTGGACGTCATACTCCATTCTTTAACAACTATCGTCCACAGTTCTACTTCAGAACAACAGACGTAACTGGTGTTTGTGAATTACCAGCTGGTATCGAAATGTGTATGCCAGGAGATAACGTAGAAATGACAATCGAATTGATTCATCCAGTAGCTATGGAGCAGGGTCTTACATTCGCTATTCGTGAAGGTGGACGTACTGTTGGATCAGGACGTGTTGCTACAATCATCGAGTAATTAAAAGTCTATTGATTTTATGGGGCTTTCCGAGAAATCGGAAAGTCCTTTTTGCATACTTAAAAGAGTTTTGTAATATATGCCTTGACCTTGTTTTGACCTTGTTATATAAATGACCTTGTTGTAAAGCGCAAAAGAGAGTGGATGTAAAAGCATTTTGAATTTAATATAATATCACGATATTTTGGAAAATATCTTTCGATTGCGAGTAATAGTATAGAAATTCATTTGTATAATATATTCATGCAAAGAAATGTTTTGAGGGAATAAGATTGACTTCTTATTCCCTGTTTTATTGTATGAAACTTGGAATAAAGGAAATTTGCACTGTGAATTTCAAGGAAAAAGGAAAGGTGATATTTCAAAGGAAAAGTGTTATATTTTCAGATAACAAGTTCTACTGAATGAAAAAGAGAGAATTGTGGAGGTGAGTAATTGTGGAGGCGGAGGTTAAAAAGGATGACTTAATGGGAGTATATAAAGAAATTGCAGAAATATTGGATGTAGACTCAGCGTATAAAGTGTTTAAAGAATTACGTGGACAGCAGATATGCTTTCCGCAAAGGTTTTATGACAGTAAGAAAGTGAAGGATATTGTACGGAGTGAGTATACGGGGAATAATGCGAAAGAATTAGCGAGAAAATATGGCTATAGTGAAAGACGTATTCGGCAATTTCTTAGTAAGGATAATTTAAACCCCCAAAATGAATAAGAAAATTAAGAGTTGATGTTGGGGAAGGGAGGAGGATAAAGAATTATTTACTTTCCTTCTTAATTTATTATCTTAATCTCAATTATCAGAAAAATGTATGGAGAGGTGATACCAAAGATGAGATGTGAAAAATGTGGAAAAGAATTACTGGGGGGAGAAAAATTTTGCCCTGTTTGTGGAGAAAAAGTAGTTGAAAAAAATAATATTGAGGGTAAAACGGTAATTTGTAAAAAATGTGGAACTAGTTATGAGGGAAACTTTTGTCCGGCTTGCGGTACTAGGAATGAACAGAAAGAGCGGGCTGTTGATGCAGTACATAATCAAAATGAAAATGTGCAACCACAACAGTTCAGATTGACTACATTTATAGGGATAAAATCTCATTTCAGAAAAGTATATGACATTTTGTTGAGTAGTGGGAAGATGCAGATTGATGGAAAGACGGAGATAGAATTGGCAGATATACAAAAAATAACAGTAAGTACACATTACTCCAATTTTTTCATAATTTTAGCATGTATATATTCTATTATTATTGCAGTTGGTGGGAGTGAAATTCCTAGAGCTCTAGATTCAATTC
>JGI24710J26742_10004163_pt1 | contig 12016 bp, 11 predicted proteins | sample BioPla2DNA2_FD_26742 | JGI IMG/M metagenome (IMG submission 26742) | reverse complement strand
GAGGTCGTGCTCTCGGGATTCTTCTCAAGCATCGGGCTCTTCACCCATGAGGTGACTCCTGCGATGGAGCGAAAGACCGACGAGGTCCTTGAGTTCCTCGAGGTCGCTCATCTCGCGGACCGCCCGATGACGGGGATCTCCTCGGGCGAGGCACAGAGGCTCCTGATCGGGAGGGCGCTGGTCCACGACCCGGGCACCCTCCTCCTTGACGAACCGACAACCAGCCTTGACCTGCACGCGCTCCACACCTTCCGAACGACCCTCAGGAAGATTGCACGCTCAGGCACCGGTGTCATCCTCGTGACCCATAACCTCCACGACATCATCCCTGAGATCTCCCGGGTCATCCTGATGAGAGACGGCACCATCTGGCAGGACGGTCCGAAGGCTGAGGTGCTGACCAATGATGCCATCGGGAGACTCTTCGTGGTCCCGGTGCACGTGATGGAGGAAGGCGGCTACTACTACGCGATGGGTTACTGAGCGGAGGATGGTTTTGTTGGGCCGATGCCCGCCCTCCAGGTTCAGGCCCGGCAGGGAAAAGCACCTTCCGGTGCGATTCTGCCCATATTCCTGCTTTTTATCGAGTTTTTCAAACCAATCCCAATGGGATAGCCTTATGGTGTCACACCCCAACCAGGCCTATTGTGGTGAAAGGCCATGCCGAAATGCTACAGTTGCGGTGCGGAGATCAACCCGAAAAAGACGCGATGCCCCAAATGCGGGGCGAAAGTTGAAGCGGGAAGTGGAAAACCGCCGGAAGCCGGAGTTCCCAGGGGGCGACGGTAAAGACCCCAAACGCCCCCTCATCCAGCTTCTTCTATTCCTCCTGCTCTTTTTCTGCCCGGTATCCCGGAGATGTCCGCCACCAGTAGTAGACCTCGTAGGCCAGCAGCGCGAGCAGCACCGCGCAGGCTCCGAAGAAGAAACTCATCACCAGGTCATGGACCGGCGGCGCACCCGCGGCACTATCCAGGGGCGCCCTGAATGCGGAGATCTCCTCCCCACCCCCGGTGAGCCTCGGTTCCGGCGGCATGCCGCCGAGGGCCGGCAGCAGCGCCGGGAGGAGACCCCAGAGCCCGAGGCTCGCGAGAACGACGATGCCAAAGAGCGTCGCATACTTCTTCAGCACCGACCCGAGATCGCTCACCGGCGGCGCGATGATGAGCACCTGGTTCGTAAGGCCGTAGACCTTCACCTCACGCCCCTTCTCGCTCCAGCGGGTCTCCATGACCTCAAGAAGCCCCGCATCAAGGAGGTTCTCGATATGGTAGGTTGCGGTGGTGATCGGGATCCCCATCGCCCGGGCAACCTCCGACGACGTCAGCGGCCCGTCACCGAAGGTCTGGATGACCGCGTTCGCCGTCTGGCTCGCCATCGCCCGGGCGATCTTCTGTGCCCGCTCATCGCCCGGCTGGATAACTACAACATTCTCAACCATGGAGTGCTTCAAGGATCTGGTTACGCCCATGCTCGAGCGCCTGCTCGAGCCGGGAGACGTCTGGCCCCGCGCCCTGAGCGAGGTTCGGCTTACCGCCGCCCCTCCCGCCAAGGATACTGCAGACCTCCCTCACGATATCGGCGGCGTTCACCGCCGGTGCGCCCGACGTCGCCACTACCTTCACGTTCCCGTTGACCGATGCGAAGAGCGCCACACCGCCTTCATCGGCGACAGTGGTGGCGAGCGCGACGAGTTCCTTCTGGGTCGCGTCCACCTGCCTGACGACGACCCTGACCCCGTCCACTGTCTCGCCCCCGAGGTGCTGCATCTGGAGGTCCACCACTTTCTTCCGGAGACGCTCGATCTCCTTCTTCTGCTCCTTCCATTCCGAGAAGAAGCGTGTTACCGTCGCTGGAAGGTTCTCGGGCTGGACGCTCACCACGCTGGCGGCCGCCTGGAGGAGGTCATCCATATGCTGCATGGAGTACACGGCAGCGATCCCGGCCGCAAAGATGAGCCGTTCCACGCCGTCCTGGATATGTTCAACACCAATAACCCTGATAAGCCCGATCTCGCCGGTTGTCCGGACGTGCGTCCCGGCACACGCCTGCACGTCGCCGCCGACCTGCACCGTCCTGATCTCCCGGCCCGGGGGGACGCCGCCCTGGTAGAGGCCGAACCCGTACTTCTGCTCCGCCTTCGTCCGCTCCTCGATATTGATGTAGACCGGCATGTCGGCCATGACCATCCGGTTTGCCTCGATCTCGATCCTCCGGAGTTCCTCGGGCGTAATATGCTTGTAATGCCTGATATCCAGGCGGGAAGCCTCGCTTCCCTTCTGGGCGCCGGCCTGGTGCACGTGGGCGCCGAGCACCTTTGTCGCGGCATGCAGGAGGACGTGGGTCGCTGTGTGGTGCCGCATCAGCGACAGGCGGCGCTCCTCATCCACCATGCCCTTCACACGGTCGCCGCGTTTCAGGGCGCCTCCCGTGACCCGGTGGAGGATCACCTCCCCGAGTTTCGTGACCTCCTCCACCCGGACCATGCTCTCCGAGGTCACCAGGGTGCCGGTATCGGACGGCTGACCGCCTCCCTCGGGGTAGAAGAGCGTCTGGTCAAGCACCGCAAGCCCGTCGAAGTAGTCCAGCACTATCGCCTCGAACTCGACCTCGCCCGGCAGTTCGTAGTAGAGTTTCTTTGTCGGGGGCAGGGCCTCTGCCCGCTCGCGGTAGGCGGCAAGCGGGTCCTCTGCCGCTGCCTCCTTCTGCGCCTCCGAGTGGCTGTCGGCGATCAGCGAGTAGAAGTTATCCGGGATCTCCACAACAGCCCCTTCGCCGGCCGCAACCTCCTTCACCATCTCGGGCGGGATGCCGTGCGAGTCGTAGAGGGTGATCACCTCCTGGAGAGGAACCCGTGTGCTCTTTGCTTTGTAGTTCCGGGCGATCTTCTGGACGATCCTGGTCCCGCGCTCAAGGGTGCTTGCGTACCTGGCCACCTCGTTCTCCACGATCTCCCTGACCACGTCGACGTCCTGCTCGAAGTTCTCGGTCCCCACGACCTGCATCTGGGCCTCGATCAGGTCGGCCAGGTCCTCATCCATCTCGAGGTCGTTCATCATCCGGAGCGTCCGGCGGAGGACGAGCCGGGTAAGGTAGCCCTCACGGACGTTCGAGGGGACGATACAGTCGCCGAGCATGTAGGCGAGGCAGCGGGTGTGGTCGGCGATCGAGTAGACCTTCTCGATCGGGACGACGATCCGCTCCAGTTTCTCCAGCGGCACGTCGATCGCCTCAGCGACCTTCCTCCTGAGGTTGTAGAGGTTTGTCCCGGAGATATCCATGACGCCGGCGAACCGGGCGCTGAGCCCCATGATCTTCGTAAACTCAGGGTTGTTGAGGAGGTCCTCAAGGTGCGCCGAGCACATCAGGCGGCTCACCATCTCCGGGAAGACCGCATCGTATATCGTCGGCGATCCCTTCGAGGCCCAGACGAACCTCTCAAGGCCGTAGCCGGTATCAACGATCTTCAGCCGCATCGGGTAGTAGAGGTCCCCGTTGACCTCGACGGGCGGCTGATCGGTCTTCTGCCGCCCGAGGTTCATGAAGACCAGTGTCGCGACCTCAAGGCCCCCGATGAGCACCTCGACGGACGCTCCTGCATTCCCGCCGCCGTACCAGGGGTGCTCCTTATAACTGACCCGGTCAAGATCGCCCCCGATGGACGCGATGAACTCATCGCAGAGGGCCACCGTCTCGTCCTTCCAGTAGATCTGCTCCTCGGGAGTGTTGAAGGCATGGTGCGCCATCATCTCAAAGAGCGTCAGGTGGCGGCCCGACCTCCCGACCGAGTCGAGGTCGTTTAGGCGGATGCAGGGCTGGGAGATGGTGAGCGGGTTTGCCGGCGGCGGGACGACGCCGCTTGTGACGAACGGTTGGAAGTCGGCGATGGACGCGATGGTAAGGTAGATGTCGTCCCTCCACCGGGCGGCTACGGGATATCGTTCGAGGCGTGTATGGCCGTGCCGCTCGAAGAACGAGAGGAACGCCTCCCTCATCTCATCAACGGTATGGGGTTTAAAGACCGGATTGCCGATGAAGTTATACGTCACACACGGGGCATCACCGCAGAACTCCTGTTCGGGGTCCCGGGTCCAGAAGGCCGCCCCGCAGCTCTTGCAGACCTTCCGCTCAAACCCTTCAGAACGGAAATAATCGAGCGTATATTCTTCCTCGAGCATTGAAAATCACGCAGTATAATTTGGTATGACTGGAATTAATATAGTTGTTTGTGCGTGACGTTTAAGGTTTCCATACGTCCTGGTACCAGAGATCGTAGGATTCGTATATTCCTGTCCGTTCTGCAATGCGTACCGCAAGAATGTGCCAGCATTCGCGTCCCCGAAAGAGAAAGTCGCTGCAGGTGCAGAAATCTCCTTCCACGATATACTCGTTGCTGTGCCCCACCACGACGTAGAAGTCCAGGTAACGCTTCACCCGCCGTTCATCAACGGCGGCAAGCGCTTTTCTTCCCCGGTCTTTGTAGATGCGCTCGATGCAGGTACGAAACTCCTCCGTCAGCTCCTGGTCCTGCTCGATCGTTTCCCAGATCTCTCTCATGGAACTACCACTACGTGTGGCGGATCAGGGATATAATGCCACCCCATACGGGATGCAAGAACCTCCATGGCCGGGGCCTCGAGCGCGTAGTGGGTGGCTTCCAGGCAGGGGATGGGTGATGCACGAGCCACGCTGTGTTTCAGTTCCGCTGAGAGGAAGGCGTCTGCCCCGAGGCGGGCGGCCTCCTGGATCAGGTCGGGGTCAAACCCGCTTCCTCCCACGACCGCCAGCCGCCTGATCGTGCTCACCTCGCCGTAGATCCGTATCCCCCCGCCCGGGAGACGACGGGCGATCTCTTTGGCATTGAGCGTGCAGTCGCCGACGAGGCCGGCGGCCATCCGTTCCGTCCGCTGGAGGCCGAGTCGGGCCGCGAGGACGTCATTGACACCGCCCTCGGCGTGGTCGAAGTTCGTGTGCATGACGTAGAGGTTCATGCCGCTGGAGAGCAGGCTCCGGAGCAGGCGCGCCGTTGGCCCCCTGACTGCCGTGACCGGGTTCCAGAGGGGCGTGTGGTGGACGACCAGCATATCGGCGCCGGCAGCAACGGCGGCCTCCACCACTCTCTGCGTGGCGTCGAGCGCGCAGCAGACGGTTCCGAGATCGCTTCTGCCCTCGACGATGAGGCCGATTCTCCCGGCGTCATACTCTTCGGCCAGTTCGGGGGGAGCGACCTGTTCCATTGCGGTGACGAACTCGTGGATATCCATGCAGTACCTCATGTGGGCCTCCCGGATAAAAAAGGTGGATGAGGTTTGCCGGTAGATCCCCTCGCATCTTCGGTGCCCTTTGTGCTGCGTATGCGGGCTGTTCGCTCTATCGCCATCATCGCGCGGCCTGCCGCCTGATATTCGAAAAGAGCCTGATCTGCCGTGGTCACTCCGCCCCGGACGCCACGGCGCCTGACCCGCANATATTACCTAAAGTAATAGTCAACACCTATAAATATTCAAGAATGGATATACGTTCATGGAAAAGTCCCTCGACCTCATCAATGCCCGGATACGCGACGGTAACGCACGAGTTGTTACCGCCGACGAGATGCCGGCAATTGTCGACGAACTCGGAGAGGAAGGAGCACTGGAGGAGGTCGATGTCGTCACGACCGGGACGTTCGGGGCAATGTGCTCCTCCGGTGCATTCTTCAACTTCGGGCACGCCGACCCCCCTATCAGGATGGAACGTGTCTGGCTCAATGACGTGGAGGCATACGCAGGGATAGCGGCGGTCGACGCATACCTCGGTGCAACCCAGGAGGCCGATTCCCCGGACCGGGTCTACGGCGGCGCCCACGTCCTCGAAGAGCTCNTCGCGGGAGGCACCGTCGAACTCCGGGCGACCTCCCACGGGACCGACTGCTACCCGCGCAGGAGCATCACCACAGAACTGCTGCTTGAGGATATGAACCAGGCGGTCATGGTGAACCCAAGAAACTCCTACCAGTGCTACAACGCAGCGACGAACACCACCGACCGGACGCTCTACACTTATATGGGTAGCCTCCTCCCGCGGTGCGGCAACGTCTCCTACTCCGGAGCAGGGACCCTCTCGCCGCTCGCAAACGATCCCGGATTCCGGGTCATCGGGAGCGGTGTCCCGATCTTCCTTGCCGGTGGGGAGGGTATGGTGGTCGGCGAAGGGACCCAGCACTCGGCAGGCGGCGGGTTCGGGACGTTGATGGTGACCGGGGACATGAAAGCGATGCGGCAGGAGTTCCTGCGCGCGGCAGTGATGAACGGCTATGGCGTGACGCTGTATGTCGGCGTCGGCGTCCCAATACCGGTGCTTGATACCGGCATCGTCCGGAGCACCGCGGTGCGGGATGAGGATATTCTGACCGAGGTCATCGATTACGGCACCCCCCGCCGGGACCGGCCGTCGCTTGCAACGGTCAGTTACGCTGACTTAAAGAGCGGGGCCATCGAGCTTGGCGGTGAGACGGTCAGGACGTCGTCGCTCTCCAGTTACCGGCGGGCACGGGCGGTAGCGCTGGAACTGAAAGGCTGGATAGAGGAGGGGAAGATGGAACTTGCGCTCCCCACCCGGCGGATCGACCCGACAAAGCGTGTAAAGCCCATGCGGGAGACGGCGATCACCCCCCGCGTCCGCGATATCATGAACCGGCAGGTGATCAGCATCACTGAGGACGAGGAGATCCGGGTGGCGGCAAAACGGCTCCTCAAGGATGAGACGAACCATCTCCCGGTCCTGGACGGCAACGGTACGCTGGTCGGGATCATCACCACCTATGACGTCTCGAAGGCCGTGGTGACCGACGGGAGGTTGCGGCAGGTGAAAGATATCATGACCCGGAAGGTGATCAAGACGACTCCCGACGAACCGGTGGACATCGCCGCCCAGAAACTGGAGCGCAACAACATCAGCGCGCTCCCGGTGGTGGATACGACCAACCGGGTGGTCGGGATCCTCTCGGCGATCGATCTTGGGAAGCTCTTCGGCGGGAGGCGGCGGCGATGAAACTTCTGCTGACGTTCTCCCGGAGAGGACAGCACGACTCCGGAAGGGAACCGGTGATCGCCCGGGTGGTGAAGGAGACCGGTGTCCTGATCAATGTGGAGAAGGCGAACATCGACTCCATGGCCGGTGAAGTGCTGATCGACGTCCCCGATAGCGACGCGGACCTGGTCAGGCGGCGCCTTGCGGAGATGGGTGTCGCGGTTCGTGTCATGGAGAACGCCATCGCTCTTGACGAGGCTGAGTGTGTCGATTGCGGGGCCTGCATCAGCGTCTGCCCCCAGGAGGTCTTCTCCTTTGATGAGGAATGGCGCCTCCAGGTGAGCGGGGAGCGGTGCGTCCTCTGCGGCAAGTGCATCCTGGCCTGCCCCCACTCCGCCCTCTCGCAACAGGGATGATCAGGGAGCACTTCGAGTTCCGGCAGACGATCGCGACCATCCTTGCCGACGAGCCAGGGCATGTGGAGGCGGCAAAATCCGGTATGATGGCCGCCCGGCAGGAGGTCGAGCGGCAGATCGCCACGGATCCCTATTTTTCAGCGACGCTTGAGCCGTATACCCGAAGGCCCCGGGCCGGACGGTCGGCCGCATGGCCCGGGCAGCCGAGGAGGCCGGGGTCGGGCCCATGGCGGCGGTGGCCGGCGCCATCGCCTGGGCAGGGGTGGAGGCGATGGTCGAGGCCGGCGCGTCGTTTGGTCTCGTCGACAACGGAGGGGATATTGCTCTTGTGAGCGATCGTGAGGTGAAAATTGGTGTCTTCGCGGGGGCATCGCCCTTAAGCGGGCGCATCGCGTTTCTGCTCCCGCCGCAGGAGGGGATCCTCGGCATCTGCACCTCCTCGGCAACGGTGGGGCCGTCCATCAGTTTCGGCATTGCTGACGCCGTGACGGTCTTCTCCCCCGACGTCGCTGCCGCGGACGCCTGGGCGACGGCGATCTGCAACCAGATCACCAGAGACGACACTTCTATCCTCGACGCCCTCCCGGGAACGGAGATCCGGGGAGTGCTCGCCGTCATCGGCGACGTGGTGATCCGCTGGGGAGATCTTCCCCCGGTTGTGCGGGCAAGGGTGGACGAGCGGCTGATCACCGCGGGGAGACCGCCTGTCTAGTGGATCGTGTCATTTTATTTAGAAACTTTTGTCGCATCGCATGACGGGATGGGCACTCCGGTCTCACGCGGGAGAGCGCGAAGTTCAGTAATGGGTGTAGGCAGTTCCCTTCGCGGCCTTCGCGTCTTCGCGTGAGGGGTACTAGAGAGTACCAACGTCTCACGCGGAAGCACGCGAAGGTCGGTTGACGGGCGGCAGAGTCCCCCTTCGCGCTCTCACGCGTGTTTCCGCGTGAGGTGGCGATCTGCACCAAGACCCGCACGATACGGTGAAATGCCCCACTAGAACCACTCGTCCAGGTACCTGACCATCTCCCGGTATGCCCCTGGCCCGCGGAACTCAGCCTGAACCTTCTCCCCGTCGGTGAGCAGGAGGACGGGGTCTCCGTCTTCCCTGCGGAAGATAACCTCGTAGATATCGATCTCGCCGACGATGATCCCGCGGGCGAGGTCCGATGCCGCGTGGAGTTGCAGCCTCTCTTTTGCCAGTTCGTCCGGGGTCTCCCGGAAATAATAGTAGTAGACCTGGTAGGCGTTGAGGAAGTCGGAGGCGAGGAGCGCGCCCCGGGTCTCCCCGTCAAGTGTGTCCAGCACATCTGCCAACCGTTCATCGTCATCACCGCTTGCCTCAAAGAGCCTGTCGGCAAGGTCTGCCAGTTCACTATAGTCAACCATTACCCGGATCCCACCATATCTTCCCGCCTCCCCGCACCCCTGTCCCGGCGGCGAGGCGCCCCAGGAAGGCCCGTATAGCCAGAACGGTGCGACGGACGCATGAATAACTATATCGGTTTTCCCGGAAAAAAGAATAGGTGTGCGTGAGGAAGATCTGGACTGGGCCGTATACCACCAAATTCCCGAAAACGGCGGTGTTACGACCGGAGACCTGGTAGCAGCCACCGGTTTTGAACCTTCTGCGGTCACTGCATCGCTTGAGCGCCTTGAGCGTTACCTTCTGATCCGGCGGTCCGGGGAGACGGTCCGGCTCCTGTCCGTCCAGGAGTCTCTGGTCGAGTGCCGGTGCCGGTATACTGTGGATCTGCCGTTTGTCATCGAGAACGGTGTCATAAAGGCGAAAAGGAGAGATGAGTGAAGAGATGCCTGCCGTAGCAGTGCTCCGGATAGGCCACCGGCCGGAACGTGATCAAAGGGTGACGACCCATGTCGGGCTTGCGGCGCGGGCTCTCGGGGCCCGGGGCATGTACCTCGCCGCAGACGACCCCGGCGTGATCAAGAGCATCGAGGATGTGGCCTCCCGGTGGGGAGGAGACTTTTTTGCGGAGAATAACGTGAAGTGGCGGCGGTGTATCGAGGACTGGAAGGCCGGCGGCGGCAAGGTCGTCCACCTTACGATGTACGGGCTCCGGATGACCGACGTCATCGACGATATCAGGGACCAGGAGCGGGTGCTTGTGGTGGTTGGGGCCGAGAAGGTGCCGGGCGATATCTACGGCCTTGCCGACTACAACGTCTCGGTAACCACCCAACCCCACTCCGAGATCTCAAGCCTCGCCCTCTTCCTCGACCACCTCTTCGAGGGGAAGGAACTGAACAGGGAGTACCCGGATGCGAAGATCCGGATCGAGCCGTCAGGCGCAGGCAAGAAGACGGTGGAGCAGTGAGAGGCCGGGTGCTGGTTGCCGGGTTCGCCACGCGGCATGTGGCGCAGTCGGCCCACCGGGCCGGCTATGCGGTCTATGCTGTCGACCACTTCTGTGACCAGGACCTTGCCTGGTGCACGGAGGACTGTGCCACGTTCGACGAGGTTGCCGAACTCCCGGAGAAGATCGCCGAACTCGCCGCCCGCCACCCGGTGGATGCGCTGGTCGTCACCTCGGGTGCCGAGGACATCGGGACTGCAATCCCGCTCTATGGTACCCCGCCCCGGAAGGTGGAGCGGTTCCTCGACAAACTGGAGATCCAGCGGTTCTTCGAGGGGCTGGATGTGCCGGTCCCACCGCTCGCCTGCGCCGGCCGCTACCCGGTGATGATCAAGCCGCGCCGGGGAGCAGGAGGGTGGCGGAATACGATCGCAAGGACTGAGGAGGAACTCCGCCGGTGGGAGGAGACCTGGCCGGACGTGCCCTATGTTGCGCAAGCTCTCGTCGATGGGATCCCTTCAAGCGTCTCCTGCGTTGCGGACGGCCGGCGTGCGCGGGCCATCGCGGTCAACCGGCAGATCCTCAGGGGGAATGGCGAGAGGGCGCACGGGTTTGCGGGGTCAGTCACCCCGTTTGCCCACCCGCTTGCCGGGGCGATGATCGCGTGCGCTGAGCGGATCTGCGCTGCGAGCGGGTGCGTGGGCTCGGTCGGGGTCGATTTCATGGCGGGGGAGAGACCCTGGGCGATCGAGATCAACCCCCGGTTCCAGGCCACTCTGGATACAGTGGAGATGGCGATCGGGGAGAGCGTCTTTGCCATGCACATGGACGCCTGCCGCGGCGTTCTCCCGGCGGCGAGGCCTGCGGCACGAAGGGTCGCGGTCAGGCGGATCCTCTTTGCGGAGCGGGATATGCGGCTTTCTGTGGACCTTGCCCCGCTTGCGCCCCGGATTGCCGACATCCCCTGGCCCGGCACCGAGTTTGAGGAGGGGAACGCCCTCGTGAGTGTCTACGGGTGTGGGGAGACGGAGACGGCGGCGTGTGCGGACCTGGAGCGGAACATCGGGGCCGTCCGGAAGGCTATCGGGGTCTGAGCACTTCGTTAAGATTTTTGGGGGAAACCAACCGGAGGTCAAACACCACCGGCTTCCCTTCGCGTCTTTCGCGTGAGACTCTATCATTATCTCACACCGGAAACTCACGCGAAGCCGCGAAGCGCGCGAAGTTTGGTCATGAGTGTCGGCAGTTCCCTTCGCGTCTTTCACGTGAGGCCTTGTTTGTTACCCTTGTACATTACCTCGCGTGAAAGCATGCGGGAGAACGCGAAGTCCGGGTCCGGGTGCCAAAATGAGCGAAGTTCCGGGTCTGAGCCCCGGCGATGTTCTCTTCGTTACCACCATTCTTTACCCCGAAGCCTTTTGCTCCCGGAGGTTCTCTCTGTGGGAAAGGGAAGGGAATTAAGGATTGAGAGCACAGTATGTTGGGTATCGATACTGNACAANCTATTATACAATATCATGGGGGAGAACTTGAGCAATGGTATCTGTCACTGAACTGTTAAACGACNNGGCNATCAACGCCTACCTGCTGCGCATGATCGGGGAGGAAGGAATCGAGCTTCTCAAGCGGTTCCCGGAAGGGGGGGAGCANAGCGACGAGGAGCTTGCCGAGATGACCGAGATCAACTTAAACACCGTCCGCCACACGCTGTATACGCTCTACGAGAAGCGGCTCGCTGAGTACCGGCGGCTGAAGAACACCGAGACCGGCTGGCTCACCTACCTCTGGCACCTCCGGCTGGACCGCCTCCAGGACGTGATCGAGGAAGAGATCAGGGATGTGCTCGAGCATCTCGACGCCCGGCTCACCTACGAGGAGAAGAACGACTTTTATATCTGCAAGAACTGCGGCGTTATCTATACGTTCACTGATGCGGCGGAGTGGAACTTCGAGTGCCCGAACTGTGAGGAGATGCTTGAGCACTTCGATAACGAACTCATCGCCACCGCCCTCCGGAGGAGGGTCAACAAGATCAAGGAGAGCCTCGGGAGTGCGTGAGCAGGACTGTATCGCTCTCCTCAGGCATGCCGGATGCTCTGAGGGGGTCATCGCTCACTGCAGGGCTGTGCGCGACCTCGCGCTCACCTATGCCTCAAACCCGATCGTCGACCGTGACCTGGTGGCGACCGGCGCTCTTCTCCACGATATCGGCCGGGGGGTGACGCACGACCTTCACCACGCTGAAGCGGGCGGTGCGATATGCCGCTCGCTTGGCCT
>JGI24710J26742_10004160_pt1 | contig 12016 bp, 10 predicted proteins | sample BioPla2DNA2_FD_26742 | JGI IMG/M metagenome (IMG submission 26742) | reverse complement strand
GGCATGAACCAACTTATGGGCGGCTCGCTGATCGGCGGCACCATCGACAGCACGGGCGCCGTCGTGGTGGCCGGAACAGCGCTGGGACCGGAAGCCCAAACGGCTGCGGTGTTGGTTAAATCCATCCAGAACATGCTGATCGGCTTCATCGCCTTCTTCGTGGCCATATTCTTCGCCACCCACGTGGAAAAGACCAACGACAGAAAAGTCGGTCCCGCCGAAATCTGGTACCGCTTCCCGAAGTTCATCATCGGCTTCTTCGCCGCTTCGCTGATCGCGTCCTTCCTCATCCAACCCCTCTTCGGCGCGGACCAGGTAGACGCCGTCAACAAGGTGCTCGACGAGTATAAGAACTGGTGCTTCGTCCTGGCATTCACCAGCATCGGACTCGACACCAACTTCAAGGAAATCGCTCGGCAGATGCAGGGAGGAAAGGTGTTCTGGCTCTATATATTCGGCCAAACGTTCAACATCGTGCTTACCTACTTTGCTGTCTGGTTGCTGCTGTCCGGTGTTCTCTTCCCGATTCCGATCCTGAGCTAAGTCACCCCTTGTTTCCGTCGGCTTCTCTGCATATGAACAAGAAAATAATAAGCAGAATCCTGACTTGGATTTTCATCGGGGCTGTCTTGTCTGTCTGCCTGTACATCATGGCGAATGGGCTCGGACTCCAGCCTGAACTGGATTTCGGAGCGGGCGCCTACTACTACACGGACATTCCCGACTTCGACCAATACACGGAAAAGGCGCGGTTCCAGGCCCGTCTTCCCTATTGGGTGTATTTGGTTTTGTTTTTGGCCTGGGGGGCGTTGATGTACGCTGCCTGGAAATGGATCGATAAAAAATAATCTTCTCTGAATATGTCCACACCCAACAAAATGACCGCAACCTGCGGAAACTGCAGTGAACCACGCGATATCGATGTCTGGAACGGAATCAACATCGGCGAGCACCCGGAATTGAAAGAACAAGTCAAAGACGGTTCGCTCTTTGTCTGGGAATGCCCGCACTGCGGAGCGCGGAACCTGGCCCCATACCAGACCCTCTACCACGATCCCACCGAACACCTCATGGTCTGGCATATTCCTGAAAACACCGTCACGGAAGAACAGATCGCGGCCGTCACCGCGCAGTTGAAGGATCTGGAGGGATATGTGCTCCGCCGAGTGGACGACATCGGTTCGCTGATCGAGAAGGTGAATCTCTTCGATGCCGGACTGGATGATGTGGTGCTGGAAATGTGCAAATATGTGACGAAAATGGAGCTGACCGGCGCCTCGCGGGAAATTTCCGGCCCTGCCCCCACTGAGGGGTCTTCGCTCCCGTCGGCACCTGAAAACACCGAGGCGATCCGCCAGGCACCCTTCAAGTTCTATAAACTTGACGGACCGGATAACGACCTGATTTTCAGCTATCCGCTGGAGGGAGAGATGCGCGGAGTCAAGATCGGCTTCCAGGTCTACGGGGACTGCCAGGGCATCGTTTCCCGCAACCCCGTTATGACCCCGGGCCCCGGCTTCGCCCGCATTGACGCCGCCTGGCTCGAAAGTTTTTTCAGGTAGATCCCTCCTGCGCCTCCTCACCAACTCGCGCATCCGGCCCCACCCCGCGGTGTGAATATTCTTCACTCCGTGGGATGCCCCCTCTGGCTATCTCTGACCGGCCAAAAAGGTTGGCATGCGACTCCGAAATGTGCGGACGACCGCCGAGCAGCGCGACGGCCGCAACAAAATACTGTTTGATCGTATAAGATGCGTTATTAATATGCCAAATATCATCTTGTCCCTGCATGGGAGGTTTTGAGCCATTGCATAACAAAATGCCGTTCGGCGATCCGTCAATCGTCCAAGTCCTTCCCTGTGACAAACTTGTAGAAATACTTGCAGGCTTCGGGCTCGTTGTCAAATTCCTTTTTTCATATATCTGCCCCATTCCTGATGGCATACCTTCCAGCATCCTGTTTTTCTTTACGATGGCAATGCCGCCGTATGCCAATCAATGCGCGAAGGATTCGAACAAAATCACGCTACCGGGACAACAAAAAGCCGTGGAGGGTAAGGTGCTGACGGACAGGAGAAAAGATGAATTTCTTCTCGTTTAATCGACGAGATAAAAAGGGCGTAAAATGCATTGATTCAGACCGTTGCCCTCCACGGCTTCCATATCCGTGCAAACGGTGAGGCGACTGCAGCGCAAGGGATGCAGAGAATATTGGTTCACTCGATTTGCAAACCACGACCGAGGGAGAATACCTTGGAGAGCGGTGCAAAAGGGATGAGTGCGGCAATCGGAATATGCCTTGGAATGCACTGCACAGGGCTTGCTGGCGGCTGGACAAACAGACCCTACCTGTGCTGCCTGAAGAGCCAAGAAAGGAAGTCAGGGGTGCTGAAGGCGGGATTCCAGGAGTCGTGGCCGACGCCGGGAAATTCGGTATATGCCACCTTCGCGCCCAGTTCCGTCAGACGTCGGTACGCTGCCCGTGAACAAGCCACCGGCACGGTCGGGTCGGAATCACCGTGAAAGATGCGGAACTTGATGCTCGGCTTCTGCGTGAAGCGCGACACATCCACGGCTCCGCAGATCGGCACTGCCGCCGCGAAGAAATCCGGATAGCGGACGGCCAGATCGAAGGTCGCCATGCCGCCCATCGAAAGTCCCATGACATAGATCCGCTTAGTGTCAACCTGCCCCGAGGCCACATATTCCTGCAAGAGTTCCATCACCGCCGTAATTTCCGGGGTTTCCCGAAGCTGCGAAGGCATCACCCCGTCCTGGTATCGGGGCGTTTGTGAATAGGACCAAAAAGCGTTTTCCGGACACTGGGGGAAGATCACGAAGACCGGATACCGGTCCCGGTTGTACGGATTCAGGAAGAGTTGCGCCCCGTGGGTCAGTTGCTTTTCATTGTCGTTGCCCCGCTCTCCGGCCCCGTGCATGAACAGCACCAACGGATACTTCTTGCCGATCTTTTGATTCAAGGGCGCCAGCGAGCGATACAGAAGCGTGTCTCCCAAAGAGGAAACGAAGGTGTTTTTCGCATATGTTTCCTGTTGCAATCCTACTGCAGAATCGAACGGTTGTTGTGCGAAAACCGAGGATCCAATCTGCAGAAAAAGCGCAGCCATCACCGCGAAGATTGTCTTTTTCATGTCTTTATATCTTTTATGTCCAATTTCTTGCCTTTCTGCCAAAAAATAGGCCGATTGGTCGTTCTTCTCATCGCCTTTGTAAAATTTAGGGCCGCAGAGGAACCATCCTATGCGACCCCTTGTCGTATTAAGAAATAAAATGCACTACTCAATGCGGCGCGCGCCGTCGCTGATGAGCACGTCGTAGATCTTGGGGTCGAGACCGAACCGCGCCGGATACTGCTTCATCACTTCCGCGATGAATCCATCGTGAAGTTCCTCTTTCACCAGATTGATGGTGCAGCCACCGAAGCCGCCGCCCATGACCCGAGAGCCGGTCACGCCAAATTCGCGCGCCAGCTTGTTCAGGAAATCCAGTTCGTCGCAACTTACTTCGTACAGCCTGCTGAGTCCGAAATGTGTCTGGTACATCATCTCGCCTACGGTCTCATAGTCTCCGCGTTCCAATGCATCGCAGACATCCAACACCCGCTGGACTTCGCCGATGACATACTGCGCGCGGAGAAAATCTTCCGCAGGAATCTGACCCTTTACCTCTTCCAGCCACTGCCGATTGGCGTCGCTCAGGAATTGCACTTCGGGATGATTCTTCCGGATGGCAGCCGCGGCATTCTCACAGGAAGCGCGGCGCTTATTGTAGGCGGAGGAGGCCAGTTCATGCTTTACGCAAGTATCGACCAAAACCAATTTGTACCCCTTCGGATCGAAAGGATAGTATTTGTACTCCAAAGTCTTGCAATTCAACAGAATCAGATTGTCCGCCTTCCCGAACAACGATGCGAACTGGTCCATGATGCCGCAGTTCACACCGCAGTAGTTGTGCTCCGTGTACTGGCCGATTTTCGCCAATTCAAACTTGTCGATCCGGTTGTTGAACAAATCGTTGATGGCGAAAGCGAAGGTGCTTTCGAGGGCGGCGGAAGAAGAAAGCCCCGCTCCGAGGGGAACATTCCCGGCAAAAACCGTGTTGAACCCTTCGACCCGGCCGCTCCGCTTGATGGTCTCCCGGCAGACTCCGAAGATGTAACGAGCCCAGGCCTGCGCCGGTTTGTCCTCTTCATTCAAGCCGAACTCGACATATTCATCGTAATCCAGGGAAAAAGCTTTCACTTTTTCTTCCCCGTTCACCTTGATTTCGGCCATAATGCCTTTGTCGATCGCTCCGGGAAACACGTAGCCTCCGTTGTAATCAGTATGTTCGCCGATCAGATTGATCCGTCCGGCGGATGCGTAGATCGCACCTCCTTCACCGAAAAGCGTTGCGAACTTCTCTTGAATTTTACTTTTCATGCTCATGATATTAGATTTTAGCATTGCTGGGCTCGAACTTCTCGTTCATTCTTACAAATTTAGTAAAATAAATGAATATCATTCTTTTTCTTTCGTTTTTGCCGCTTTTGTCACGGAAATTTCAATTCCAATACGACAGGAAAATGATCGCTCACGCCCCCCTGATAGCGGGGGCCGGAATAAGTCCGCAGCGGCTTTTCTCCGGAATGGGCATTGTCCCATGCGATCAGAAACGGTGGATGCAGAATTCGCATTCGCGCATCTTCCGCCCACCCCGGAGAAAGAAAAAACATATCGATAAGTTCCCAACGACCGTTATAGCGAAGAGATCCTTTTCCTTTTCTGAACAACGGTTCCGCCAGATTCCGCAAACCCTGATTCGGGTGATCGGGGTCCGGCTTCAGAAGATTGAACGCGGCATGGTCGGGCGTATCGTTGAAATCGCCCATGGCCACGATGCGTGCAAACCCCGCAGTCCGGAGCGAATCCACAATGCCCCGGAGTCTTTTCAACGCCGCCAACCGCCTCCAGTCCGTGGATCCGCCTCCGTATTTGGATGGGTGATGATTCACCAGAACCGTCAGGGAATCCCGTTCCTCCGGAAGAACCATCAAGGAAACCGACAGGATGTCCCGGGTCTGGAGCGGTTCCCCTGCAGGATCGGGATTCACAACCCGTAACGGTTTGGCGTTCAAAACCTTGAACCGGGAAGCCCGATAGAGGAGGGCGACATCGATGCCGCGCGGGTCCGGGGATTCAAAATGAACGATCCGGTAATCCAACTTCCGCAGTACCGGAGTCTTGACCAGTTGTTCCAAAACAAAGCGGTTTTCTACTTCGGCTACACCGACAACATCCGGAAGCTTGCCGGCTTGATCCCCCGCCCACAGGATTGTTTTCGCGACCGCCTGACATTTAACTTGGAATTTGCGACGGGTCCAATGTTGTTTCCCGAAAGAGGAATATTCCGTGTCCGAAGGGCTCTCTGAAGCCTCGTCATCCCGCCAGTCGAAGAAATTCTCCAGATTCCAGAACAAGAAAAGAAGGGAGTCGCGCGGCTCAGATTCCGGCACACGAACTATGACCCGAAAGATAACTAGAAAAAGTATGAGGCATTTCGTGCGCATGACTCCCTTCTTTTCGCAAAGTTGGAACTAGGAAACGGAAAAGTCCGCAAGAAACAGAAAAACCTTCGCAAGAAACAGAAAAACTTTTTTAATGTTTAACTTTGCAGGAACATAAATATCTGAATTATGGCATTTAAATGCGGGATCGTAGGACTACCCAACGTCGGGAAATCAACCTTGTTCAACTGTGTCAGTTCGGGAAAGGCCCAGAGCGCCAATTTCCCCTTCTGCACCATCGAACCGAATCTCGGCTTTACGAATGTGCCCGACAAACGGCTTGAGGTGCTCTCCGAGATGTGCAAACCCAAGCGAACGATTCCCGCCACAGTCGAGATTGTGGACATCGCCGGCCTTGTGAAGGGCGCCAGTAGGGGCGAAGGCCTCGGCAACCAATTTCTTGCGAACATCCGGGAAACCGATGCTATCCTGCATGTACTCCGCTGCTTCGACAACAACAGTGTCGTCCATGTGGACGGCAGCGTGGATCCGGTCCGGGACAAGGAAGTCGTGGACACGGAGCTGCAGATCAAGGACCTGGAAACTGTGGAAGCTCGGATCGCCAAAGTGCAGAAGCCGGCGACGACCGGCGGGGACAAAGATGCGAAGAAGGTACTGGACCTGCTGATGCGATACAAAGCCGCTCTAGAGCAGGGCCTATCCTGCCGGACCGTCCAAGTCGTGAATGAAGAAGAAGCCTCCATTTCCCGCGATCTCTTCCTGCTCACCAACAAGCCGGTGCTGTATGTCTGCAACGTGGATGACGCTTCCGCGGCGTGCGGAAACCACTATGTGGAGGCTGTCCGAGAAGCAGTCAAGGAGGAAAACGCCGAAATCTTAATCATTTCCGCGCAGACGGAATCCGAAGTCGCGGAAATGGACAGCTACGAAGACCGACAACTGTTTCTGGAAGAAATGGGACTGACTGAATCCGGGGTCGTCAGATTACTTCAGAGCGCCTACCGTCTACTGGGGCTGCAGACCTTCTTCACGACGGGTTCCGACGAATGCCGAGCCTGGACCATCCGACGGGGCGACAAAGCCCCGAAAGCCGCAGGGGTGGTTCATAGCGACTTCGAAAAAGGCTTTATACGCGCGGAAGTCATCAAGTATGAAGACTTTGTCGCCCTAGGCAGCGAAACGGCCGTACGGGCCGCAGGAAAGCTCGCTACGGAAGGAAAGGAATATGTCGTCCAGGACGGAGACATCATGCACTTCCTTTTCAACGTCTGACTCGTTCGTCCTAAACAGAAAAACCGGCTCAAAAGAGCCGGTTTTTTTCCATTCAATCTACTAATAGAAACGGGCGCGATGGTCTTTGACTTCGGCCTCCTGCATCATCACGGGAAGAATCATCTGAGATGCATAACTATTCATCTGCATGGCGGTGTACCGCGCATCGTCTTCCGTGTAGAAGGCTCCGGTATCACGCGAATTCACCTTGAACACATAGGTACCGATCGTGCCGGCAATCGGGCCGCAGATCTTCCCTTCGGGGGCTACGGAAGCGGCTCCGATGAACTTCGGATCAAGTCCCTGGGAGCCCATGGATGCAAAACGCACATCCACACCGGTGCTGATGGTCGCGTTGAGCGTGTCCGCAATGGTTTGAAGATCGTTGATTCCTTTGATTTTCTCAGCGACTTCTTCTGCTTTCCGGACACTGTATTTCTCAGCATATAACTGCTGGCGGATCGGCTCCTGCACTTCGCGGAGTTCCGCGATTCCTTCCTTGTGGATGTCCTTGAGGGCCACAATAAAAAAGAAGTTCTGGTTGACAGTGATGATGTTGGAAACCTTACCCTCCTTGTTGTCGAACACCCAGCGGGTGACTTCCTTCGCCTGGTCTATGGCGCCGTAACTTGACGTGCTTTCCAGCACATTATTCATCGGATGGGAATAGACGGCCATGGAGTCGACGGCATTCCTGTAGTTCTCGTAGCTCCCGGAAGCCAGCGTAGCGAAACGGTTAGCCTGCGCATAGAAACTGTTGAACGTCTCTCCGCTGGCAACGGCGGTCTTCTGAAGAATCGCAACCTGTTTCTTTTCGATCGGGGCGGTCTTCTTGGACACTTGTACGACATGGGTGCCGTACTGCGTCTTCAAAACGAAAGGCTTGCCTGTCTGCGCGGTCAGCACGGACTCGAAGCCCGGGATCATATACGTCTGGGTCATCCAGCCGATGTTTCCCAACTCTCCGTCCGCCGCGCTTTGCGTATCGACGGAATAGGCAGCGGCAAGATTCGAGAAATTCTCCCCCTTCGCCAGCACGCCAAGCAGACTGTCCGCCCGAGCATCCGCCGTCGCGCCCTGCAGTAGAATGTGTTTCACGTAGGCGGAGTCGGGAATTTGTTTCACGTCCACGACTCTGACGGCATAGAAAACATTGTTGCTCGAATAGATCGGAGAAACACCGCTGGAGTTGCCGAAAACAAAATCGTTGATGTCGGTATTGATCGTGGACAATTCTCCGGACTTGTACCAATAAGTATCGGCGCTTCGTTCTGAGTTCCGGGCAAGGAAAGACTTCATGTTGTCTGTCGAGCCGAACTCTTCGTAGACGGCGGACATCGCTTCGTTCGCGGCCATAATGTCACTTTCCGACGGTTTCACTTCGAAGACGACATATTCAATGTCCCGAGAGGCGTTCTGCCTGAACATCTCCTTGTGATCATCGTAATATTTCTTAATCTCGGCATTGGAAACCTGAATGGTAGAATCCGGAAGATAGGTGTGCGGAACAACCACGAAATCGACATTGGAGGTGTTGTTGTTTTCCTCAATCGACCTTTTCTGCATCAACGGATTCTGAATGTTGCTCTGCGTGAACAGCGCATTGTATTTGGAATACATCTGCTGAGTGTATACGGTCTTCTGGAGGTAATTCCAGTACTCCCTTAGCCGGCCGGATCCGTCCTGCGGGATGCTTCTCACAAACATGAGCAGCGCTTCTTTGGAAAAATTACCGGTCTCGTCGGCAAATGCGGCGTTTCCGGAAATGATGGGAGAGATCATGTCGCCGGTCAGCAGATCCTGCAATTCCTTGTCTCCGACATGGATGCCCGCATCTCTGGCATTCTTCATAAACAGATATTTGTCCACGAAGGATTGCCAAGCAGCATTGCGGATCTCCTCCTGTTGTTGTTCGTCCCGAGTCGTGGAGCCGGTTATGACTTCACTGATCATCGAGAAGCGCTCTACCTCCTGCTCGAAATCCATGTAGGAGATGGATTTGCCGTTGATGTTTCCGACATCGTTTTTGGCGGAAAGGATATTCAAGGCATCCAGCACCTGGGAAGGATCGATTACGAACAGCAAAAGAGGAAGGGCGATCATAATTGATAGAATAACGCCCCATCCACGTATTTTTTGTAAAACAGCCATATTGTTTTAAAATTATAAATTTCAAATACTGATATTGGGGTGCGAAGATAATGATTTTTATCTAATTAACCACTATTTTTTTAGCAGCGGACCGATAAAATTGACCGAGTCAATCAACACTTTCGTGCTGTCCTGAACCACGTACACATAGCTGTTGAATTCCTTGTAAAGAATGGTATTCCGGGCTCTCTCATCGGACCGGAAGCCGTATCCCTGCATGAATCCGTCGGGGGAATACATCCGGACGTAGCAATTTGTATAGATTTCCTTGGTAGCCTGATCCCAGTAGAGGGTGTCTGTTTCCATAGTTTCCTGCTTGATGACGTTTTGGACGACCACATTGCCGAAAGCGAACCAATATTCCGTGTCGCTCCGCTTGCTCTTGAAATGCTTGGCATTATCGGAGAACAGTTGGGTCTCCAGTTTGTCGTCATCCGTGTAAGCATAGACCGCCAACCCCTTCGGGAATAATTCATAGGAACAGGTGTCATTTTCGTACCGCTCCATCACGTCCGCTTCGACGCGCAGCTCAAGTTTTCCGTTTTTAGACTGCACCACGAACATGCTGTCCACAATTTGCACCGGCGTCTCTTGCAAATTCAAACGCTCGGCCTCCGATAGTTTTCCCTGACAGGATAAGACGATGAAAGCAACCGTGGAAACGGTTGCAATCATCGATAGCATATGGTCCCTCTGTTTCAAGGCAACAATGCCTTAGTTCTGCGTCCGGACGGTTGTGGTTGCTTGCATACCGCCGCAGCTGACCGTGTAGCTCTGTCCGTCAACCACATCGTACATAAAGGCCTCCGCCTTCTGCGGGAAATAGACACTGTACTGCCTGATTTGCGTGTTCGCGTCCTCGGTAAGGGAAGGATCGGCGTTACGAGCGCGGATCAGATAATCAACCGCGACCCAGAAGTGCGCGCGCTTCTCAACCTCGTCACCACTGCAAACCAAGGAGCCCCAGACAGTACCGATGAGGTAATAGGATTTACCCTGATAACTCGGATCCAGTTCCGCGGCATTACGAGCATAGTCTACCGCTTTCAGGTTCATACCGTTCTTGAAGCAGTAAGTGGCAAGCTGGAACAGATAATCCGACTTGGTGGGCGTGTCGATGTCGTCAAAGGAGACGGCTTCTTCAAGATACTTCACTGCCGTCGCAGGCTCGTCCCGAGAAGAATAGAGTCGGTACAGATAATAGGCGGAGCTGTAAGAAGGCTCGCTATTATACAATTTGGTGACTGCGTTCAAGAAGAGATCGTTGTCCTGGCACCCTTCGGTGGAACTCAGCATTTTGACGATGTTGGTTATCAGCGATATGTCCTCCGGGTCCGCCTCGAAACGCGGGGTGAACAACTCAAGCAGGTTTTCGCAACTGGCCACCTGGCTGGTAATGAACAAACTTTCCAAATCTGTCTTGGCCTTCGCGCGTTCTTCGGAATCGGCGCCGCCTTTATCCAACAACGACAACGAACTCTGATAGGAATCGATTACCTCCTCAGCTTCTAACTTGCCGGCCTTGAATAATTCAATGGCGGCATTCAGATCAAGCAGAAAGATGTTCGGCTTGGTGTTTTCCTTTGTCACGGCGATGATCTTGTCAAACTCGTCGTAAAGTATTTGGGGATCTTTGAAATACTGGGCGATGTATCCCGCCTTGTTGTTCAAAGCGGTTGTCGCGTAACGCGGATAATACTCAGCGCGCTTGTCCTGCAAGATCAGCACAGTATCGATCATGGCCGCGCGAATTTTCTCGTCTTGCTCGGTACGGATGTATCGGTTCATCAAGGTTGTTCCGTTGATGAGCATGTTCTGGCTCGCCGTAGGAGGGCAGATTTCGTAGGCCTTTCTCCAATTCGGAAGCGCCGCGTCATAGTTCTGCTGCTTGAAATATTCCTGATAATAAGACAGGTATTTCGTGCATTCCGCGCTGTCGGGACCGAATTTTCCTTGTGCGGAAACTTTGGTTCCGACCAATGCGAGAACGAGCGTAAACAGTGCAAATGCAATCTTTTTCATAATCTTTATATTTTATTCGTTTCAGTAATTTAATCGTAGCGCGGCTTAATAAACCAGATATCAAAGATATTGATTCCTATGTTAAAATTCAAAAATCTTTCCCGTACCATATTTCCATTCGTCGAGCCTCTTTGTCCCAGATCCACTCCGAGGGTCAAACCGTTGCTCCACCGGAATACAGGAAGTGTAACTCCAAAAGTCAAGCCAATCGTGTTTATCGAGTTTCCGTCCAGTTTGTAATAGGCCTGATCCCAATAGGCGCCCGCCCGATAGGTGATGCGCCGGATATAATAACGGATGTCGTTCCGATTCGGCACAATGGAGAATCCGGCGCGGACGGACTGAGAAGCGGTCGCGCTGAAAACGGATCCTCCGACATTGCTGAAACCCCGTACTTTGTCCATTCCGGAAGCCGACCAGTCAGATCGCAGGTAGTTCACTTCCGCCGCCCATTTGTCTCCGCCGCGCAACGCGATCCCAATGCCGATTTCATCACCGAACTTGGCGCGTCCCGGATTGTTCTGCAAGGTGTCCTTTCGGCTGACCAACGTGTCCACCACAGAAGAAATGGAAGTGTAGCGGAACTCGTCGACAAAGCCTTTGATACCGGCTCCGATCCGGTAGGTAGCTCCGGCCGTGGCGGTAAGGCCCGAACCAATCGGAAATTCGTACTGAAGACCCATCTTGGCCGTCGTTCCGTGAAGGGTCATGTCGAAGCCCCCGTAGACGCTTCTGAAAGAAGACTCAGAGAAACGCTGGGTGTTCTTCTTGTCAAGGTTTCCGAATATGTACTCCAGCTCCGCGCCGACCGACATTCCTTGGAACAAATCTATGCCGGCCCCCAAAAAAAGATTGTACAAACTTCCATACCCTTCCGCCGTATAGGAAATGTTGCCGGTGTGGCCGATCACGGAAGGGTCGGTCACTGTCGATGAAAAATTATAGCCGATGTCGCTGAATGGCGTGATTCCCCCGTATAGGGCCAAACTCTTGTACACAGGGAACGAAATCACGAAATTATAGATGTTGAAGGTGTTATTAGCC